>ERZ1029858.73-NODE-73-length-60970-cov-119.377723_pt1 | contig 60970 bp, 69 predicted proteins | sample MGYA00519237_ERZ1029858 | MGnify/ENA primary metagenome ERZ1029858 (study PRJEB33666, sample SAMEA4610919) | skin metagenome | biome: Human-associated habitat; feature: Malodor aspect; material: skin | place: Philippines | collected 2015-08 ...
CGCAACACGGACCGGTGAACCTGTACCGCACCAAGCGCCTCGCCAACACGAAACAGAAAACCATATCGAAGCTTCTCTGCCCGGCGTGCGCGTTTCCGGACTGCAAAGCCACAGCCGAAACCACCCAGACGCACCACATCCACGCCTGGGCTCACGGGGGCATGACCAACATGGACAACCTCGCCGAACTCTGCCCGTTCCACAACGGAGTCAACGCCGATAACCGCAACGGCCCATTCGGCTACATCGACAACGCAGGCGCCCGCATCCACTGGATCGCCCCCAACGGGGTGAAAGTGCCCATGACCACCCCCGGCGCCATGGAACTGCTCTTCGACTAACCCCCACAACCACCAAAAACCCGCCCCGCACAGGCGGGCACATCGGCATGCCCTAGAACGGAAACGACCGGAACGCGCGCTCGATGCCGGGCAGCGCGTACTTTGGCACGCCCGCGACGTCGGTGACCGCGAGCCGCCCACCGGCACCGGACCAGGTCCCGCGCACGATGCCGTCAACCACTACCGCCTTGCGGAACACGCCCATGTTCCCCGGCGCGAGGTGCGCGTGCATCGCCTCGGTCATGGCGAAGGTGCGGTCGCGGTACCCCAGGATGTACTCGTCGAAGGCGGGCAGCAGCAACGGGCGGCGGAAGGATGAGGGTGGTGGGGTGGCCGGGAGGTCGTCGATAGGCAGGTGCGACAGGGCCGCGCGAACCTCGCGCGCGGGCAACTTCGACCACCACCGCACATCCGCCTCGGTCACCGGGCCGTGGGTGTCCACGTAACGGCGCACCACCTCATCGACGGCCGCTTGCCGGTCACCGTTGAACGCCTCCTCCAGCCCCGGCGCGGCCGGAGCCGCCGCCAGCGCCTGCGAGGATCCCACATAGGCGAGCACGCCCGAGGTGAGCAGGTACTTCCGCGACCGGTACACCGCCGCATTCGTCGGCTCCGGCACAACGCTGGCCACAATCTCCCGGTAGGTCTGATTGTCCACGCGTTCGGCGTCCACCACCCGTTCCCCGATGGCGTCGAGCTGCGCGCGCGTGATGCCCTCGAGCGCCGCGCGGGCGGCGAGCTGGTCGGGCCCCGGCTTGGCCAAAAGCTCGGTCATCCACCGCATCTCGCTGGCCAGCCCAAGAAACACTGTGCCGCGCATGGGGTACGAGCGCACGAGCTCGCCGGCGTCCAGGCTGGCGCGCACCGCGCCGATGCCGCCGCCGGTGCGCAGCGCCACCGAGGAAAACACGGTCTGCTCCTGGGCCTGCATGAGCCCGAACGCACCGACCGCCTCGGCGGGCGTTGACCAACGCTGCGCGACGAGCCCCTGCGCCAGGAGCCTGGCGCGCGCGAGTGGGCGCGAGACCACTACAGCGGGCGGCCCATGTCGGTGCGCGAAATCTCCACGGCTTTACGGATCACCTCGGCGAGTGCGGCCTCGACGCGCACCCGCGACTCGTCGGATTCGAGCAGGTCTTTGCGCACCTCGAACATGACGGCCAGCACGGCGGTGTTCTTGTCGTAGTCCACCGGCACGTACGCCCCGGCGAACGGGGTGTTGCGCTCGACGTTGAAGCCGGCGGCGGTGAAGGCGCGGGCGGCTTCGTCGGCGAGCACGGCGGGCGTGTGCACGGAGTGGGTGCCGATGCAGACGTCCGGCAGGAGTTTGCCGGGGTGGATGCGGTATTCGCCCGGCTGGTTGTTGTAGGAGTGCACGTCGACGATCACGGCGCACCCGCAGTTCTGGATCCGCCCGGACACCAGTGTGGACACCGCGTCGGCGTACGGGAAGTAGTACTGCGCCTTCAGGTCGGCGACGTCCATGTCCAGCGGGCGCAGCGGGTTGCCGTCGCCGAGCTTGAGAAAGATCGCGCCGCGGCCGGTGGCGTCCATGGATTCGCGTTCGTTGGAAAAGCGGCCCGGGTCCGCCACCAGGCGCGAGAGGTTGTTCACGATCATCCACGGCGCGCAGCCGGACTGCTCCGCGGCGGCTGCTGCGAGGGTGTCGGTGTAGTCGTCGGTGACGCGGTCGAGCTCTTGGGCGATCTGTTCGTCGGTGGCGACGAAATCCGCCGCGACCTCCGCCGGGATCTCGCGCGAGGCGTGCGGCACGTGCACGATGACGGGGCAGTTGTTACTCCCCTCGTGGATGGTGAAGTTCATGGTTCCGCAGGATATAGCGCGCAGGCGCATCCTGCTTGACGACGCCACCTTCGGCCTCAAACGCCTCGAGCCACCCCTCCATCGGGAAGCTTCCCCACTTCGCATGGAACCGGTTGGCGTTGGCCACGATGTCCTCGATGTGCTCCCACGGCGGCGAGGACACGGGGTGCCACTGGTGGAACGCGTGCGCCCCGCCGACCCACACGAGCGGGATGCCGTGGCGCTCTAACTCGCGGGCGAAGTCGGTGTCCTCCCCGCCGTAGCCTTCGTAGCCGGGGTCGAAACCGCCGAAGTCGCGCTCGATGCGCTCCCACGTTGTTGCTGTCAGTGCGAACGACAGGGACCAGAACAGGTTGTAGTTGTCCGCGTCGACGAGCTCGCCGGGTGCGGGGTTGGGGCGCGCGGGGTGCGGGTCCGGATCGGTCACGCGCATCTCGCCCTGCCGCATGTACGTCACCGGTCCGGCCACCACGGCGTCGGGGCGCTGGGACAGCGCGGAGACGTAGCGCGGCACCAGCGCGTCGGAGGCGAGGCAGTCGGCGTCTAAGAACACCAGCACCTCAGCGCCGCGCTCGATGGCCACCTGCGCGCCGAGGTTTCGCGCCGCCGCCAGGTTGCGGGGCCCTTCCACCACGTGGCTTTTCGGTACCACCTTGGTCAGCACCTCGGCGTCCGCCAACGCGACCGTGACGTGGTCCACCCCCATGGGCATGAGGTTGACCTGGTGGGTGAGGTGGTCCTTGCGGTTGGCGTCGGCGAGCGTGATCACGCAGGTGGCGGGCTGTCCCGGGTCCTCAGCCACGGCCGCGATCACCTCTGCGGCCCGGCGCGCGGCGCCCTCGGTCTGCCAGCGGCCCCAGTCGGTGTCGCGCTGGCGCAGCAGCTCGGGCCACTCGTCGGGTGCGGGGAAGGCGTTTCGTACCGTCGCTAGGCCGTCGAGCGCTAAAGCGCCGAGCTTCTGCTCGGCGAACGGGCGCGGCTGCGGCAGGATCACGGCCGGGGTGTTCGTCGCGGCGAGGTCCGCCACGGAGTTCTGCCCGCCGGCGGTGACGGCGATGCCGGCGGACTGCAGCAGCTCGGTCGGGTCGTCGACGTGGTTGTCGCCGCCCAAGAACGTGAAGCGGTACTCGGGGCAGGCGCGCTGCACCGCCTCCCAGTCCGCGGGCGACCAGGTTGAGCCGCCCAGGCCCGCCATCACCACCACGCGGTTCAGGTCGCGCTCCACACGCTCGCGCGGGGTCAGCCGCGAGATGCCGCCGACGGCGTGCAAACGGTCGGCATGCGCCTGCAGGTGATCCGGCACCGGAACCCAGTTCGGCCACGCGGCCACGATCGCGTCGGCTTGCGCGTAGGCCAGCTGGTGCGGGGCGTCGCCGCGCGCGCCCGGCATCGCGTGCACCACCACGGGCACGCCCATGAGCCGCACGAACGCGGCGACCTCGTTGGACACGTCCACGTAGAACGCGTCCGGCTGGTTATCCGCCACCCAGTTGGCGATCTGCGCGAACCGCCGCGCGATATGCGGTGCCCCGTACGGCGCGTAGTGGAGCGTGCCGCCGGCGGTCATGGCGCGGCCGGAGCGCAGTTCGCGTGGGGTGTCGGAAGCGTCGTCGATAAGTGTGACGTCCCCGCCGGCTGTGGAGAGGATTTCGCACTCGTGGCCCATCGCTCGCAGCTCGCGTTGGATGGCGCGGCAGCGGTGCATGTGGCCGGAGCCGTGGTGGTGGGCATAAATCCCGATCATTGTCCTGCCTTCGCAAACGCCGCCACCTGGCGGAAGATGTCTGTGTAGCGCTTCGCGGTTTGGCAAAGCGAATGCCTATCGACGACCCAACGGCGCACCACGTCCCGATCCAACCCACGCGCCCGTGTGATCGCGGCGGCGAGTGCGTCGACATCGTCTGCGGGTGCCAGGCATGCGGGGGCGTCGCGCAGCAGCTCGCCCATGCCGCCGCGGCGGAACGCCGCCACGGGGGTGCCGCACGCCATCGCCTCGAACGCGACGAGGCCGAACGGCTCCTCCCAGCGCGGGGTGACCACCGCGACGGCGCAGTTGGCCACCAATCCCCGCAGCTCGGCGTGGGAGAGCTCGCCGATCCACTCCACCCCGTCGCCGAGTCGGGGTGCGATCTCGTCGCGCACGTAGTGGTGGTCCCCGTTGCGGCCGGCGAGCACGAGCGGGATGCCGGCGGCGCGGCAGGCGTCGATGGCCAGGTGCGCGCCCTTCTCCGGAACGAGGCGGCCGAACCACACGGCCGTTTCCCCGCCCGGGCCGGGCCGCCACAGGTTGACGTTCACGCCGTTGGGGATGATCACCGGTTCCGTGGGCAGGCGCCAATCCCGCGCGGTGGTGCGGCTGACGGCGGCGAAGCGCCCGGCGCGCAACCCGGCGGCGGTGATCGCGTCCTGGATCTCCTCCACCATCGGGGTGTGCAGCGTGGTCAGCATCGGCAGCGGCTCCGGCGACGCCTCCGACGGGAAGATGTACGGGTTGAGACTGTTGTTGTGCACCACGTCGTAGCCGCGCGCAACGAGGAGCCGCCGCAGCTCGATAAACGCCGCGTTTTCCCGTTCGCGGCCGCCTTCGGGGTAGGTGGTGTCGGTGGCGTCTTCGGCGCGGTCGCCCCAGTCCACGCCCGGCAATTCGAAGTCTTTGGTGTTGCCGTCGGAGCCTTCGGCGGCGAAAAAGTCCACCTCGTGGCCGAGCTCTCGCAGCGCAGAGACCATGGTGTGGCAGAACGCCTCCAGCCCGCCGGCGTACGGCTCGCGCACCGGGTAGCGCGCAGGGCCGATGAGCGCGATGCGGAGCTTCGCGGCGCGCGGGGTGCGCGCGGCCGGTTGCGCTGCGACCGTCACTGGCCCACCACCTTCTCGTAGATTGCCTTGTGCGCCCGGCGCACTTGCTGCATTTGTTGTTCTCGGTCGCCGGCGTACGGCACGTGCCCGCGCGCGAGCAGGCGCGCCGCCGCTTGACCTGCCGCGTGCCCGTCGCCCGCCGGGTACACCGCCACGGCTTCGGGCGTGTCCGCCTGCCCGGCGTAGCAGCCGGTACCCGGCACGACAACCGGCACACCGAGGTCGCGGCACATTTCCAGCCACCCTGAATGCGTTCCCCGAGTGTACGGCAGAATGCACACCCCGGCGCGCCCAACCGCAGCGTAGAGCTCGGCATCATCCATTGGCTCGTGCACGATCATGCGCGCGCCTTTTACCTGCGGCAGCTCCGCCCCCTCGTGCACGTACACGTCCAGCGGCACCTCGCTGGCGATGTCGGCGTAGAACTTGGCGTCCGCCACCACGTTAGAGCGCAGCGACTTCACAAACACCGCCGCGCGCCCGCCCGGCTCTACATCCACCGGCACGTCCACGATCCGCGGGTGCGGGATCACCTGCACGTCCCGCGCCCCGTAGTCGCGCTCGAGGACCTCGGCGGCTTGGTCGGTGAGGGTGATGAGGGCGGAGCTTGCGTCGATAAGCAACTGCAACCGCTCGTGGTGCGGCGCCTGGTCCTCCAAGTGCGGGTTGTCCAGATCGTGGACGGTGAGCACGAGCGGCACCGGCAGCGCGTCGCACAGCTCTGCGATCTCGGCTGGGGTGCGGTGTTCGAAGCCGAAGTGGATGTGCACGGCGTCCACGTCGCGCGGCTGGTTCCACCACGACGCCTCGAGCGCGGGGTGCGGCCACCAGTTGCCGTCGATGTCCGGGTCCGGGAGAAACTCCACGCCCGCCGGCTGGATCGCCTGCGTATACGGGTGTTCGGCGGGGATGGAGAGAACGCGCATTCCCCTAATATAAACCTACTCGAATACGGTGAGGATATGTCTTTGCTCGTCGTAGTTGGCAACTGCCAGGCGGAGTCCACCCGCAAGCTGCTCATGTCCACCGGCCATTTTTCGGGTGAGCGCATCGCCCCGGTCCACGAGCTGGAGGAAGCGGACATGGGGTGGTTTATAGACCTCGTGCGCCGCGCCGACGTGCTGGTCACCCAGCCGATCCGCGACGACTACCGGGGTCTTCCCGTGGGCACGCGGCAGCTGCGCGAGCTGCTGCACCGCAACGCGCGCCACGTGGTGGTGCCCGTGCTGCGCTTCGACGGGCTCATGCCGTACCAGGCCATCATCCGCGACCCCGCCGATCCCTCGCTGAACCCGCCGGTGGTGCCGTACCACGACCTGCGCACCCTGGTTGCGGCTGCGGGCCACAGTGCGTCGGCGGCCCCGTCGCCTGAGGCTTTGCGACGAGCTGCCGCCATGTCCGTCGAACAGATCCGCCTGCGCGAGCAGGCCCACGGCGCGGTGGAAGTGTCCGACTACCTGGAGACGCACCCCGTGTGGCACACCGTGAACCACCCCGATAACGCGACGCTTGCGTTTATGGCCTCGCGGGTGCTGGAGGCGTTGGGGCTTACCGGCGAGCCTGTGCCGCCGGACTACGAGATGCTCGGCGGGCTGGACGCCCCCATCGACGCAGCCGCGGCCGACGCGCTCGGCGTGGCGGTGCATGGCCGCGACGAGTGGCGCGACCGCGTGGCGGGGGTCATCGACGCCGACGAGATCGCGCAGGCCCAGCTGGAGTTCTACCGGCAGCGGCCCGCGCTGGTCGAGCACGGGCTGCAGCGCCACGCCGAGCGCATCGCGAACCTAGGGTTGCTGACATGAAACATCTCATTGTGGGCCCCGACGGCCACGGGGTAACCGAGTACGCGCTAGGGCTGGCCCGCGCAACGGGCGCCGACGTGATCCGGGAGGAGACCTTCGGGTCCGCCGCCCTACCCGACGAGCCCATCCACGTCACCTTCACCGACCACCTGTTCGGCGACACCGCCGACACGCTGCTCGCGCGCCTCGGCGGGCGGCCGTTTTCGGTGAGCATGCACGACATCCCCCAGCCGGAGGAGGGCGCTGCCCGCTACGAGCGGCGCGCAAGCGTCTACCGCGCCCTCGCCGCAGCTGCGGATGTGGCCGTGGTGAACTCCGACCACGAGGCGCGCTTCTTCCCGGCGGGCGCAACGACCGTGATCCGCCTGCCCATCCCGGTGGTCGACTCCCCCTTCGCCCCCGAGGACGGCACCGTCGGCGTGCTCGGGTTCCTCTACCCCGGCAAGGGCCACGAGGACCTCATCGCGGCGCTTCCCGACGCGACACTGCGCTTCCTCGGCGCGGTCTCGGCGGGCCACGAGCAGTGGGCGGCCGATCTTGTTCGTTCGGCGCGCCACGTCGAACTCACCGGCTGGCTCACAGACGAGGAGCTCGCCGCTGAGATGGGCCGCATCGCCGTGCCGGTGTGCCCGCACCGGCACTTCTCCGCGTCCGGCTCGCTCATGGCCTGGCTGGGCGCCGGGCGGAAAGTGCTGGTGCGGGACTCCGACTACGCCCGCGAGATCGACGCCTGGCTGCCCGGGCGCGTCACGCTGGTGGGAGAAGGGGGCTGGCGGGACGCCGTCGATAGGCATGTGCCCGAAAGGCTCGACCCGCCACGCTACGGCTGGGCCGAGGTGGCGCAACGTTGGGAGGAAACATGGCGTTTCGCTGGCCCGATGTGAGCGTGGTCATCCCGCACTACAACGACGAGGATTCCCTCGCGCGCGTCGTGGAGGCTGTGCGGGCGCAGGATTACGCGGGCGAGGTGGAGATCATCGTCGCCGACGACGGCTCCGAGGTGCCTCCGGCTATCGACGGCGTCCGCGTCGTGCGCCAACAGGACAAGGGCTTCCGCGCCGCCGCCGCGCGAAACTTGGGGGCGGACGCCGCGCGCGGGGAGGTGCTCGCGTTCCTCGACGCCGACACCGTGCCCGAGCCCGGCTACCTCTCCGCGGTCGTGCCGCACATCGTGGGCGACGCGCGCGCGGTGGTCGTGGGGTCGCGGCGCACCGGCGCAGACAACACCGAGCCGCAGTGGCTTGTGGACGCCTGGGCCGCCACCGCCAACCTCCGCCACGCCGACCACAGTTCTTGGCGCTACATCATCTCCGCTGTGCTGTCGTGCTCGCGAGAGTTCTTCGAAGCTGTCGGCGGTTTCGACGGCACGCTCGTGGGCTACGGCGGCGAAGACTGGGAGTTCGGCTTCCGCGCGTGGAACGCCGGCGCGACGTTTGTGCACGAACCCGGCGCGGTCGCGCACCACCCAGAGGAGGACTTCGGCGCGCGCTACGACGACCCGGCGGCCGCCACCGCCGTCAAGAACGCCGAGACCCTCGCCCTGGCCCGGCGCGTCACGCACCCGCTGGCGCGGCCCGACGGCATCATCTTCGACACCTTCGATATGCAGGTGGAAGTACCGGAGCTCGAGGGCGAGGGGGTGCGCGACTTCGTCATCGCGGAATGGATCAAGGTCGGCGCGTATGTGCGTGTGGCAGAGGTGCCGGCGCTGTTTGCCCACGACCCGCGGGTGGGCACCTCCGAGGTGGAGGCGCGGGTGAACATTGCGGTCGGGGCGGGCTGGGCGCCGCAGGACTTGGGCGCGCTGCTGTCCGCCGAGTATGTGCTTTGCCCCGACGGCACGGTCGTGCGCACCGCACGTGCGGCGGCGCTCGGACTCGAACCGGTCACCGCGTACCCGGACGAGATCGGGATGACGCCGGTGCAGGGCCCGCTGCAGCTGGAACGCTACTTCGCGGGCTGGTAGCGCCCGCTGACGCTCGCGCTACCAGGGGAGGCTCCGAGTAGCTACGGCTGCGGCGCCACGCCGGTGCGCTCGTAGTCGGCCAGGATGTCGATGCGGCGCTGGTGGCGCTCCTCTTCGCTCCACGGCTGGTTCACGAAGGCGTCGACAATCGCCAGCGCCTCCTCCTCCGTGTGCATGCGCCCGCCGATGCCGATGAGCTGGGCGTTGTTGTGCTCGCGCGCCAGCTTCGCGGTCTCCTCCGACCAGGCGAGTGCGCAGCGCGCGCCCTTGACCTTGTTCGCGGCGATCTGCTCGCCGTTGCCGGAGCCACCGAGCACGATGCCCAGCGAGCCCGGATCCGCCACCACAGCCTCGGCGGCGGCGATGCAAAACGCCGGGTAGTCATCCAACGCGTCGTACTCGTGGGCGCCGCAGTCGGTCACCTCGTGGCCCTGCGCCTCGAGGTGGGCCTTGATCTGGTTCTTGCGCTCGAATCCGGCGTGGTCTGCTCCAAGGTAAATACGCATGGCGCCTACCGTACCTGTGGCATCTCAGTGCGAGTGCGCTTGAGTTCGAAAAAGTACGGGAACTCCGCCAGCCCCACCGCGTGGTCGAACAGCTCCCCGGCCTGCTCGCCCTCCGGCAGGCGGGTGATCACAGGGCCGAAGAACGCGGTGCCGTTGAGCGAGACCACCGGGGTGCCCACGTCGTCGCCCACTGCCTCAATGGCGGTGGCGTGGAAGCCGCGCAGCAAATCGTCCACGTCGGAAGTGTTGGCCACCTCGGCGAAATGCTCCGGCAGCCCGACCTCGGCGAGCGCCTTCGCGATCACCTCGTCGTAGGCGCCGTACCCCTTCTTCATGCTCTCCCCGCCCGGGTGCACGAGCGTGCCCATGGCGGTGTAGAGCTCGTCGACCTTCTCGGGAGCTTCCTCCTTCACCTTGGCGAACACGCGCGCCGGGCCCCAATTGGCCTCCATCATGGCGGCGTAGTCCTCAGGGATGTCGCGGCCGTCGTTGAGCACGGCGAGCGACATGGGCACCCACTCGATTTCGATGTCTCGGACCTTTTCCACTTCCTTCATCCAGCGGGAGGTCTGCCACGCGAACGGGCAGGATACGTCGAACCAAAACTTCACTTGTTGCGTCATGGGGCCCACGATAGCGCGTGTAGGCTGCGGCAAATGAAGACCAATCTGACACGCTCCGACGCGCAGGCGCGCGCAGCACTGATATCCAACGTCCGCTACGACATCGCCGTGGACATCACCGGCGCAGACGAGTTCACCACCGTGAGCACCGTCCAGTTCGATTCGAAAGCGGGCACCACGCACTTCGACCTGGTGGCGGCGGGCTTCGAGGCCACGCTCGATGGCGAGGAGACGGGCCGCGAGCTGAAGCTTGACGACGGCGCGCACACCCTGACCGTCACCTCCCACGACGCGTACAACCGCACCGGCGAGGGCCTGCACAAGTTCACCGACCCGGTCGATGACAAGGATTACCTGTACACCCAATTCGAGCCCGCGATGGCTATGAAGGTGTTCGCCGGCTTCGACCAGCCGGATTTGAAGGCCACCTACACCGTGCGCGTGACGGCGCCGGAGCGCTACACCGTGATCCTCAACGAGGCGGCCGAGCGCAGGGACAACGGCGACGGCACCGCCACCTGGACCACCACGATCGACTACCCGCTGTCGACCTACCTCATCGCGATCTGCGCCGGCGAGTTCGAGCGCGTCTCCGACGTTTACCGTTGCACCGACGAAGGAGGTGCAACGCGGGTCATCGAGCTGGGCCTCTACGCCCGCGCGAGCCTGATCCCCCACCTGGACGCGGAGCGGATCTTCCGCCAGACCAAGGAGGGCTTCGACTTCTACCACGCCAACTTCGGCCGCACCTACCCCTTCGGCGACAAGTACGACCAGGTGTTCTGCCCGGAGTACAACATGGGCGCGATGGAGCACGTGGGCTGCGTGACGTACCGCGACGAGTACATCTTCACCTCCGAGCCCACCCCGTACCGCCTGGAGCGCCGCAACGACACCATCCTGCACGAGATGGCGCACATGTGGTTCGGCGATTTGGTCACCATGCAGTGGTGGGACGACCTGTGGCTCAACGAGTCGTTCGCCACCTGGTCCGCCGCCACCGCCCAGACCGCGATCGGCGAGTACGCCGACGCGTGGACCACGTTTGCGTCGGTGGAGAAGGCGTGGGCGTACCAGCAGGACCAGCTGCCGTCCACGCACCCGATCGCGGCGGACGCACCGGACATCGAAACTGCGGAGCAGAACTTCGACGGCATCACCTACGCCAAGGGTGCGTCCGTGCTCAAGCAGCTGCAGGCGTACGTGGGCTACGAGGAGTTCTTCGCGGGCGTGCGCACCCACTTTGACAATCACGCGTACGGCAACGCCACGTTCGCGGACTTGCTCGGCGCGCTTGAGCAGGCCTCCGGCCGCGACCTCACGGACTGGGCGGAGCAGTGGCTGCGCACCACCGGCCCGTCCACGCTGCGCCCGGAGATCGGCGAAACCTTCGCGGTGCTGCAGGAAGACCCGCGCCCCCACCGCGTGCGCGTGGGGCTATACAAGCTTGCCGACGGCGCCGTCCAGCGAACCCACCAGGTCGAGACCGACATCGACGGCGAACGCACCGAGATCCCCGAGCTCGCCGGCATCGAGCACGACCTGGCCATCGTCAACGACGACGATCTCACCTACGCGAAGATGCGCCTCACCCCGGAGCACCAGCAGTTCGCCCTCGAGCACCTCGGCGAGATCGAGGATTCGCTGGCGCGCACGCTTATCTGGTCCTCGTTGTGGGAGTCCGTGCGCGACGGCGAACTGGCCGCCCGCGAATTTGTTCGCCTCGTAGCGCGCGAAGCCGCCCGCGAGACGCACCCGAGCGTGCAGGAGCGCCTGCTCGCCCAAGCCACGCAGGCCGTGCGCCAGTACGTCGACCCGGCCTGGCAGGGCGAGGGCATGGACCTGCTCAACACCGCCTTCCGCGGCGCGGAGCCGGCGGCCATCTTCGACCGGGCGCTGGCCCGCCTCACCCCCACCGAGGACACCATCGCCTACTTCAAGGACCTGTTGGAGCGCTCCGACAATCAGGAGGTGCGCTGGCTCGCGCTGACCACCCTCATCGCCGCTGGCGCGCTGCCGCTGTCCGCGGCAGACGAGGAGCAGGACAACACCTCGGAGGGCGCCATTTCGAGGTTGCGGGCGAAAGCTGTCGTCGATAAGCGGTGGGCTTGGGACACGCTGGTCAACGAGGATCTGACCAACCTCGAAGCCCGCTACCTCATGGACGGGCTGACGTTTACCTACGACGGCCTCGAGGGACTCACCGACGAGTACTTCCGCGCCGCGCCCGCGCTGTGGGACCGCCTGACCAACGAGATGGCACAGCGCACCTTAGAGGGCATGTACCCGCGGTGGGATGTGACCGCAGGTGCCGTCGACAAGGCGAATGAGCTTCTGCTTAGCGACGCCCCGGCCGGCCTCAAGCGCGTCGTCGCCGAGGGCCAGGACCGCATCAGCCGCGCGGTGCGCAACCGCGAAGTCGACGCCGCGGCAAACTAGAGTTTCGCCAGCGCCTGCTCGAGGTCGGCGATCAAGTCGGCCTCCTCCTCAATGCCCACGGACATGCGTACGAGCTCGCCCGGCACCTCGAGCGCGGAGCCCGCGACGGACACGTGGGTCATGGTGGCGGGGTGCTCAACCAGGCTCTCCACGCCGCCGAGAGATTCCGCCAGGCAGAACAGCTTGGTGGACTTGCAGAATGCCTTGGCCTGCTCGGTGGTCTGGAACAGCACGGAGACCATGCCGCCGAAGCGGGTCATCTGCTTCTTTGCCACCTCGTGGCCCGGGTGGGACTCCAAGCCCGGGTAGCACACGCGCGCGACCTGCGGCTGGGCGTCGAGGTACTTCGCCACGGCCTCGGCGTTGTCGCAGTGCTTGTCCATGCGCACCGCCAGCGTTTTCAGGCCGCGGCCGGTGAGGTAGGTGTCGAACGGCGAGGGGTTCGCGCCCACCCAGCCGAAGAAGAAGCGCAGCTGCTCGTGGAAGCCGGGCACGCGCGCGTCGTCGCCGCAGACGATGCCGCCGACGACATCCGAGTGGCCGCCGATGTACTTCGTGGTGGAGTGCACCACCACGTCCGCCCCCAGGTCGAAGGGCTTTTGCAGGTACGGGGAGGCGAACGTGTTGTCCACCACCAGCGTGGCCTGCTGCTTCACCGCGGCGATCGCTTCGATGTCCACGATGTCCAGCATCGGGTTCGTCGGCGTCTCCACCCAGATGACCTTGGTGTTGTCTTGCACTGCGGCGGCGACCTCGTCCGGGTTGGTCATGTCCACCACGGTGTTTTCCACGCCCCACTGCGTGAACACCTGCTGGATCAGGCGGTAGGTGCCGCCGTAGGCGTCGTTGGACACGACGATGTGGTCGCCGGGTTTGAGCAGGATGCGCAGGATGACGTCGATAGCCGCCATGCCCGAGGAGTACGCGACGGCGTACTCGGCGCCCTCGAGTGCTGCCACCGCCTTCTCCAGCGCGGTGACGGTGGGGTTTCCCACGCGCGTGTACTCGTAGCCGCCGCGCAGCTGCGCCAACCCGTCCTGGGCGAAGGTGGTGGAGGCGTAGATCGGCGTGTTGATCGGCCCGTAGAGGCTATCGGGGTCGTATCCGGCATGGATGGCGTCGGTGGCAAATCCAGTCATGTCCCCAGACAGTAGACCAAGCTGTCCATTCAAGACGCATTTTTATGCACTAGACTCGTGCCCCGATGAATGCTCAAACCACACAAAAAGACGCAACCGAGAAGGTCGATGAAGCCGTCACCGGTGTGACCAACTGGTGGAACAACCCCGACACGCACGAGATGCTCATCGAACGCCCGTTGAAGATCCTGCTGATCCTCGTGGTCGCGCTGATCTTAAGCTGGCTGGCGCGCGGCATCATCCGCCGAGCCACCCGCCACGGCATCGAGCGCACCCCGCTGCTCTCCACAGCGGCGGAGGACACCCCGCAATACCGCGCGCAGGAGGCCCGCCGCCAGCAGCGCATGAAGACCCTGGGCAACGTCGGCCGCTCCGTGGCGGCGATTGTGATCTGGACGTGGGCGGCGCTCGCCGTGCTGGACCAGCTCGGTGTCAACGTGGCCCCGCTCATCGCGTCGGCCGGCGTGGTCGGCGTGGCCATCGGTTTCGGCGCCCAGTCGCTGGTGAAGGACTTCTTCTCCGGCATGTTCATCCTCATTGAGAACCAGTTCGGCGTGGGCGACACCATCCAGGTCGGCGACATCGTGGGCGACGTGGAGGAAATGTCGCTGCGCATCACCACCATCCGCGACATCGACGGCGCGCTGTGGCACGTCCGCAACGGCGACATCGACCTGGTGGGCAACCACTCCGCCCGCTTCTCCACGGCGCGCCTACAGATCCCGGTGTCTGTCATGGCCAACCCCGACAAGGTCTCGCGCGTCATCGAGGATGCCGCCACCGCCGCATGCCAGGACCCGGAGGTCCGCAACCTTGTCATGGGCACCCCGCAAATGCTGGGCCCCAGCGAGTTCAACCCCACCTACGTGTCCTTCCGCCTGGCCGTGCAGACGATGCCGGGCGAGCAGTGGACCGTGGCCCGCCACATGAATCACCGCATCCTCGCCGCGCTGCACCAGGAGAACGTGGTGCTCACGGCGATGGATTCTGTGCTTGTAGAGATGAAGGAGAACAATGCAGATCGGTCCTAAGCAGGAACAGACGCTTTACGACGCCGTCGGTGGCGACCCGTTCTTCCACCGCCTCGTCGAAGGCTTTTACACCCAAGTCAAGCAGGACGACCTCATCGGCCCGATGTACCCGGACCAGGATTGGGACGGCGCGCAGGACCGTCTGCGATGGTTCTTGGTGCAGTACTGGGGCGGCCCGCGCACCTTCCAGGAAAAGCGCGGCAACCCGATGCTGCGCAAGCGCCACTTCCCGTTCGCCATCGGAGAGGCCGAGGCAGACCGGTGGTTGGAGCTCATGGGCAACTCCATGGAGCAGTTTTCTGACGACGAGCTGCCGCCGCCCTACCGGGCGCAGATGTGGAACCACATGCAGCGCGTGGCCTACATGATGATCAACCAGGGACCGCGGGCCTACTAAACCAGGCTAGAACAGCAGGTTCGGCCGGCTGCTGCGGTAGACCGAGCCAAACGGCGCGTCCAAGCGCACCCAGCTGCCCGCGGTGGCCACGCGCAGGTGGCGGGGAATCTCCGCGGGGGCCTCGAAGCCGGGGATGAGGCCGAGCGCGGTGCAGGCGAAGATCATCCGCATGGGGATTTCCACCGGCTGGTCGCTGTCCGCGTCGGCGGTGAGCACCACCCCGTCGAGCAGGGATCGCGGCGGGCCTGCCGGGCCGGAGAACTGCCGGGCGAGGTTGCGCCCCTCGTCCGCTAGGCGCCGCGCAACCCCGATGGGGACTTCTTCGCGGGCGGTGAACCCGCTCGCGGGCGGCAGCGCTCCCGGCCAGGCCGCGTCGCGGGCCGAGCCCACCTCGGTGCGGCCGTCGCGCAGCGCGTCCAACATGGCCTGAGCTGAGACGGCGGCGCCGGGGTGGGTGGTGGAGCCCAAGGTACGTCGAGAAGCGATGGCGTCGAAGGGGGTGGTGACGAAGATATCGAGCTGCCCCTCACCCACCTCCTGGATACGCGCGACGGCCTGGGTGTCGAGCGCGAGGGCGCGCGTGAGCAGCGCGATCAGCCCGCGCGCACCCTCATCGATGTGAACTTCGACCACTTAATCCCCAGCAGTCTTGGAGAGGATGCCGATCTCCTTCTGCGTGATCTCGCGCGGAGAAGTCGTGGTGGTGTCCACCGTGACCTGCACGCAGTCGATGACGCAGCAGACCTTGCCCTGCGCATCCTTGATCTCCTGGCGGGTGGTGAACGACGTGTTGCCCACGTTGGCTACCTGCGTTTCCACCGTCACCTGCGTCGTGCTTGGCAGGATCGGGCGCACGTAGTCCACCTCGAGGCGGCGCACGAACACCACGAATTCGTGGCCCTGGGAGTAGAAGAACTCCTGGGCGAACGCCAAGCGCGCCTCCTGTGCGAGCTCGATGTACGCGGAATTGGTCACGTGCCCGTAGCGGTCGAAGTCGCCCCAGCGCACTGGGATCGTGTGGACATGAACGTTGTCGGCCATGAGTGCTCCTAGCGGGTGAGCTTGCGGTGGGTGACGCGGGACGGCTTCGCCGCCTCCTCGCCGAGGCGCTCGATCTTGTTCGCCTCGTAGTCACCGAAGTTACCCTCAAACCAGAACCACTTGCCTTCTTCCACGTTGCCCTCCCAGGCCAGGATGTGGGTGCACGTGCGGTCCAGGAACCAGCGGTCGTGCGAGATCACCACAGCGCAGCCCGGGAAGTTCTGCAGCGCGTTTTCCAGCGAGCCCAGCGTTTCCACGTCCAGGTCGTTGGTGGGCTCGTCCAGCAGGATCAGGTTGCCGCCCTGCTTCAGCGTCAGCGCCAGGTTCAGGCGGTTGCGTTCACCGCCGGAGAGCACCTTCGACGGCTTCTGCTGGTCCGGGCCCTTGAAGCCGAACGCGGACAGGTACGCGCGCGAGGGCATCTCGTTCTGGCCCACGTGGATGTAGTCAAGGCCGTCGGAGACGACCTCCCACACCGTCTGCTCCGGGTCGATGTTCTCGCGGTTCTGGTCCACGTACGAGATCTTCACCGTCTCGCCGACCTCCACGGAGCCGGAATCGGCCTCCTCCAGGCCCACGATGGTCTTGAACAGCGTGGACTTGCCCACACCGTTGGGGCCGATCACGCCGACGATGCCGTTGCGGGGCAGGGTGAACGACAGGTCGTCGATAAGCACGCGCCCGTCGAAGCCCTTGTCCAGATTTTCTACCTCGACGACCTTGTTGCCCAGGCGCGGCGGGGTCGGGATCTGGATCTCCTCGAAGTCGAGCTTGCGGTACTGCTCGGCCTCTGCCGCCATCTCCTCGTAGCGCTCCAGACGGGCCTTGTTCTTGGCCTGGCGGGCCTTCGGGGAGGAGCGGACCCAGTCCAGCTCCTTCTTCAGGCGCTTCTGCAGCTTCTGGTCCTTCTTGCCGGCGACCTCGAGGCGCTCAGCCTTCTTCTCCAGGTAGGTGGAGTAGTTGCCCTCGTACGGGTAGAGCTTGCCGCGGTCGACCTCGCAGATCCACTCCGCGACGTTGTCCAGGAAGTAGCGGTCGTGGGTAATGGCCAGCACCGCGCCCGGGTAGGTCTGCAGGTGCTTCTCCAGCCACAGCACACTCTCCGCGTCGAGGTGGTTAGTGGGCTCGTCCAGCAGCAGCAGGTCCGGCTCGCTCAGCAGCAGCTTCGCCAGCGCTACTCGACGCCGCTCGCCACCGGACAGGTTGGTCACCGGCGCGTCCGACGGCGGGCAGCGCAGCGCCTCCATAGCCTGCTCAATCTTGGAGTCAATCTCCCACGCGTCGGCGGCGTCCAGCTCCTCCTGGAGCTTGCCCATCTCGTCCATGAGCTCGTCGGAGTAGTTCGTCGCCATCTCCTCGGCGATCTCTTCGAAGCGCTGCTTCTTCTCAAACAGCTCGCCGAGGCCTTCCTCAACGTTGCCGCGCACGGTCTTCTCCTCGTTCAGCGGCGGCTCCTGCAGCAGGATGCCCACGGTCGCGCCCGGTTGGAGGAACGCCTCGCCGTTGTTCGGCTGGTCAATGCCCGCCATGATTTTGAGCAGCGACGACTTGCCGGCGCCGTTCGGGCCCACGACGCCGATCTTGGCGCCGGGGTAAAACGCCATGGTGACGTTGTCCAGGATGACCTTGTCGCCGATGGCCCGGCGGACGTTTTTCATCGTGTAGATGAACTCAGCCACTACGATTCCCCTTTGTTGGTGAGTGCGGAGGTAAATGCCGCACTTAGGGTACATCACGCGGGCAAGTGCCCCGCCGACTCCGAGGAAGCATTCGGCGCGGCGGGGTGCCCGTTCAGCAGGGGCGGTTTAGAAAGGGGCGCCGCCTTGAGCCGGAGCTCCGGCAAGCTCCTCCTCACCTGCCGAATCGTCGAAGTTGGGCGCATCGTCGCCGCGGCGGAAGTCCTCGGCGCTCATGCGGCGCTCCTGCGCGGGATCCTCGGGCAGGGCGTTCCAGCCGTCCTGCGGCTCGGCGCTGCCGCGCCCCACGTTCTGGTTGGCGTTGTCGCCGTTGAGCTTCTTGTCCAGCGCTTCGGCGTCCATCACCTTGGGGGGTTCGTGGCCGTCGATCGCGTTGCTTGAGACGGTCGCTCGCACGGAGTTGACCTGGAAACGGGACATGTCGAAGCCGATGTGGCGGGCCTTCATTTTCACGCGCGAGCGCATGATCGGGCTGCCGTCATCTGCCTTTTCCTCCCAGTAATCGTGGACAAGCTTGCCCACGACAACGACCGGGAATCCCTTGCGTAGCGACGCTCCGGCGTTGACCGCCAGAGCCCCCCAGCATTCGACGTCGACGTAGAACTGGTTGAAGTCCTCCCACTCTTCCTTCCCGTTGTTGTCGACTTTTCTGGTGTCGGAGGTGGCGACGCGGAAGCGCAGCACGGTGCTGCCCGAGTCGAAACGCTTGAAAAACGGCTCTGCGGTGAGGTTGCCGATCACGGTGTAGTCAATATTGGCCATTGGTTCAGGCCCCTCTCTGTGAGTGTGCGTGTGGTGTTCAGGTGAGGGGGCGAAGCGGTCGTCGTTAAGCAAACGCCCCCTGCACGAGCAGAGTCGCACGAAACAAACAGAGAAAAAAGACCTCGGGCGAATTGTGGATAACTGAACCTAAGAAATTCACAATCCGCAGCTAGCGGCCCCTAAATTGCGCGAGCATCTCGTTGTATCGGCGCCATTCTTCGTCATCGGATTCGTCCGCGAGACGGTCGGACTCAACCGTCTCCGCCTTGTCTTCGCGCCACCACCGCATGAACAGTTCGCCGAAGACGATCACGAGCGGGAACGAACCGGACGCCCAAGCGATGCCACCGCCAGCCTTTTGCACGTCCAGCAAATCCGGGTGCCACGGCAGGTCCAGGGAACGGTAGAACTCCTCCCCCATCACCGAGCCAAGCTGCATGAGGTAGACCCCCATGAACAGGTGGAACGGCATGGACACCCACAGCCAGAGCAGACGCACCTTGGCGCTCGGGCGGCCAGCAATCTCGTCGGGGCCGATGAGCTCCCAGAAGTAGAAGTACCCGGACAGGAGGAACACGGCGTTCATGATGACGTGGCCAGCGTGCTCCGAAATCATGAGCTCGTACAGCGGCTCGATGACGTACATGGCGTAGAAGAACACCAAAAACTGGATGGTGGACACCGGCGAGAACGTGACCACGCGTAAGAATCTCGAGCGCTGGAAACTCTCCGCCCACAGCCGCGGGTTGAACTCTCCGGCCGGGTAAGCCGCGCGTACAAGGGTCAGCGGCGCGCCGAGCACCAAGAACACCGGCACGCCCATGGACAGGATCATGTGCACCGTCATGTGCGCGGAGTAGGAGGCGGGCATGTGCATGCCAACCCCGGAGCTCAGGGTGACAACAGTTGTTGCGCAGCCCAGCAGCCACCACACGGTTCTACCCACAGGCCAACCCTCCACCCGGCGCACCAGGTGCAGGTAATAGACGGCCAACAGCACGGCAATGGCACTAAACAGCAGCTCCGGGCGCCACTGCGTGAGCCAGTTTGACCAGCTCAGCGGCTCCTGCAGGTTGTAGCCCATCTGGATCTGCATGCGCGTGAGATTCGGGTCCAGCGGCGGCGGGGGCGGCGTGCGGCCGAGCGTGACAGCCAAGCCGGACACGGCCGCCATGATGAGCACCTCGCCCGCGGCAAGGCGGGTGAACGCTTTCGGCTGGGCCTGAAGCTGCGGGATGGTGCGCTCGCGGTGGATGAAGCCGATCAGCCCGAGCACGATGATGCCGGCAGTTTTGACAATGAGCACCCAGCCGTAGGCGTACTGCGTCAGATCCTCCAGGCGCACCCGCACCAGGGCGTTGATCACACCCGAAGCCGCCATGGCCACGATGGCGAACAACGCTATCCGCGAGTACCGGCGGGTAGCGGCGGCGAGGCCGGGGCCACGTCGATAAGCATGCGCCACCAGCGCCATGAGCCCACCGACCCAGAGCAGCATGGCCACCAGGTGCCAGATCAGCGAATTCGTGCCGTAATCGTGGGCGCCGCCGGTCGCGGAGTGGCCGGTCAGCGCAATCGGCATGATGACCACGATCGAGCCGATGAACAGCGCCACCTGGGACCACCAGCTGGTCGCCGCGTAGCCGCCCACGGCAACAACAGCGGCGAACGCGGCGACGATGAGCCACACCCGCGCGTCCGCCACCTGGTCCAACGCCTGCGACCACGCCGCGGCCTCGAAAAGAACCGTGCGCAGCGGCTGGCCGGAGACGTCGGAAAGTACCAGCGGGATCATGGCCAAGCCGATGAGCGCGATGCTCGCGCTCGCGTGCGCGCCGGTGCGCGAGGCGATGTGCCCGTCCACAGTCAGCCGCGCACCGTTGAGGTCGTCGCCCTGCTGGTTCGGAGGGATCAGGAACGCCGCTAGCATGAACGAGCCGGTGGCCAGCGCCATGAGCAGCCACGCCACACCCCGCAGCGCCGGCAGGCCGACCGTCGTAGCCGCGCCCGGGTCGGGGATGCCCAGCTCCGCCAGCGAGCCGCCCGAGAACGCCTCTCCCACCGCCCCAGCCACCACGGCCGCGACGGCGAGCGCGGCCAGATACAGCGGCCACGCGGGGGAAACGGTGCGTTTGCTGGCAGGTGCAGTCATGTCGCTTACCCTACTTTCGCCCAGCGCGGAGTCATAACTACAATGAGCGGGCATTGCCTCCATAGCTCAGTGGATTAGAGCATCCGGTTTCTACCCGGCTGGTCGCGGGTTCGAATCCTGCTGGGGGCGCTTTCCATTTCCCTGGTCAGACGGGGTTTCAGCAAACTCGACCATACTCGCAACGTCGCCTGTTCGAGAACGCCAACCCATATGTCGGAGCTGGTTCCTATGCTGGCACCATCAAAGTTCACCCCAGTTGCACAACAACTATCAGGCACGCTAGCGTTGGCCATGGACGCACTATGGTGCTCCACTTCCGAGGCTCGTGCGAAAGCACGAGCTTTCGTGTTTGAGAGGCAGAATGTACATCGGCTACTTCGACGAGTTCGGCCACAACGGTGCCTACATCTCGCGAAACGACCCAAGCTATAAGACCCACCCTGTATTCGGGATAGGCGGATTCATCATTCCAGCCCACAACGTCCGTCAACTGTCAGGGACATTCCGCCACATCAAGGAGACAGGGCTCAAGGCCGAAATCGACGCCAAGGTCATTGCGAAGGGTAAGCGGGTCGAGGATTGGGAGAAGAAAGGTGCGACTCTTCTCACCACACAAAACGTACAGCGATATACGGAGGTGCGATGGATGATCAACCGTCTCCTTCGCAAACTCGAAGACCTCGATGCCAAAATAGTGTTCTACGGGCAAGAGAAGCCACGCGGGTCGAACGATGCGACTGGAGAAAACGAATCTTCACGGTACGACCACGCTATGAAACAGCTCATCCAGCGCGTCAATTGGTCGCTACCCGAGCACGAACGGCACATTTTAATCCTGGACAAGCAGGGCCCCAAGGAGCGAATGGAAATCTTCGCGGCTTGCGCAGCCTTTATGTTCTCCCATCAAGATGCTGACAAGCTCCTCGAACCACCGCTGGAGGTGGAAAGCCACCTCTACCAAACAGTGCAGTGCGCCGACTGGATCTGTGCACTTCTCGGACGTATCGCCGGTTTCAAATATGACCCCGACTTCGAAGAATTCCAGTGGGCTGTGAAGTACTTCGGCAACCGAATCGCACCAGTATGTAGCCCACATAGCAAAATCCGCGCTGCCGGCTCCGGCAAAGACGTCTATCCGAATCACCTCGGCAGCTTCCGCAAGTGCTTCGCTGCCGATGAGATCCCCGCCAGCGACCATGACTTGGACGCTCTAAAGGCCAAGTTCAACCGTTGACGCCACCCATCTGCACGGCCCTAATCCTGCTGGGGGCGCTTTCGTTTCCCTGGTCAAGAGGGGTTTCCCGCAGCGGTTGTTCGATCGCACCTACAGTGGGACGTACACGTTTGTGAAGTAAGGAGACCACACCATGGCTGAAGAGAAGAACTCCCCGGTCGACGAAGACAGCATCAACAACCTCTCCGACCCGGACGCTGACGTGTCCGTGCAGGAAACCGGCGAGGACAACGACTTTGAAAGGGACGGGAAGAACTAATGGCTGACAACACCGACAGCAACGTTTCCGGCAGCACCGAGTCCGAGCTGGACAAGCTTATCGACGCCGGCACCGCCCGCATCGGCAACGCCCCGACCAACTTCAGCTCTGTGGACGACTTCGAAAACGCCGAGGACGAGACCCTTCAGACTGGCTCCGGCCACAAGGACGAGCACCCGAACACCGAAGAGCGCACCGACCAGGTCGAGCGCACCGTCCGCGACGGTGACGTCTCCGGTGAGTAGCCCGAACACGACGCGGACCTGCTCCTGCCTGCTCCTGCCGGCCTGCCAGGTTCCCACGGCCCTCCGCATCAAAGCGGCGGGCCGTTTTGCGTTCCGCGGGCGCTTTCTGTGGGCCGCTAGGCCCGGGTTTTGTACGAACTTACATAACCAGCCGCTTATAACCCCCTGACCAGCGGGTTCAATATCTGACATGCGTTCAAGCTGTTAACTTGTACAAAACGGCTCCATCCCATAACCCGATTTGGAACGACCATCCCACTGCGTGATACATTCAATCCACTCAATGGGAGCCTCTTCCCACACAGTGGAACGCAAAGGACGGGACATGACAACGAGCGTCGAACACGGCTCAATACCCCAGCCGGCGGCACCGGCCGCGATTAGGGAAACCACTCCAGAGGAACGCCGCCGCGTCCGGCTCGCCTCCACCATCGGCACCACGATCGAGTTCTACGACTTCTACGTCTACGCCACCGCCGCCGTAGCTGTCTTCCCGTTCCTCTTCTTCCCCAAATCAGAATCCAGCACGGTGGCGCTGCTGTCCTCCTTCGCCACGTTTGGCCTCGCGTTCATCGCCCGGCCGCTCGGGTCAGTAGTCTTCGGCCACTTCGGCGACAAGGTGGGGCGCAAAGCGACCCTGGTCGGTGCGCTGCTGACCATGGGCATCGCCACATTCATCATCGGCCTGCTCCCCACGTACGCAACCGCCGGCATCTGGGCCCCGGCGCTGCTGGCGCTCATGCGCTTCTGCCAGGGACTGGGCCTAGGCGGCGAGTGGTCCGGCGCAGCGCTCCTTTCCACCGAGACCGCCGCGAAGGGCCGGCGCGCCTGGGCCGGCATGTGGCCGCAGCTCGGCGCACCGTTCGGCTTCTTGCTGGCTAACGGCCTATTCCTCATCCTGGTCACCACCCTCGGCCACACCACCGGCGACTTCGAGGGTGCGTTCATGCGCTGGGGTTGGCGCATCCCCTTCTTGCTGTCCGCCGTCATGGTCATCATCGGCCTGTGGGTGCGCCTGCAGGTGGAAGAGACGCCGGTGTTCCAGCACGTGGAGCAGAACGATCAGAAGGCGGCGTCCCCTCTTGCCGAGGTGTTTAAGACGGCCTGGAAGCCGCTGATCCAGGGCACGTTCATCATGGTCGGCTGCTACACGCTGTTTTACCTGGTCACCACCTGGTTCCTCTCCTACGGCATCGGCTCCGCGGAAGAGGGCGTCGGCCTGGGGATCGCCTACCCCACCTTCCTGAAGCTGCAGCTCGTCTGCATTTTCGGCTTCATGCTCGGCATCCCGGTCTCTGCGCACCTGGCGGACACCTACGGCCGCCGCCCGACGCTGGGGCTGACCTCCGCCGCGATCATCATCTACGGGCTGTGTTTCAAGTGGCTGCTCAACCCAGAGACGTACACCATGACCTCGCTCGGGATCTTTCTGTTTATCGGCATGATCCTGATGGGCTTCATCTTCGGCCCGATGTCCGCGATCCTGCCGGAGCTGTTCCCCTCCCGCGTGCGCTACACCGGCTCCGGCATCGCGTACAACGTCGCTTCCATCTTGGGCGCCGCCGTCGCGCCGTTCATTGCAACGGCCCTGAGCGCGAGATACGGGCCGCAGGCGGTGGGCTTCTACCTGGTCGTTGTCACCGTCATTTCCCTGGTGGCCATCATTTCCGCGCCGGAGACGAAGGACCAGGAGATGCACGAGATCTAAGGCCCGGCGCGCGCACGATTTCACATTAGCCAAAAGCAATACATCTCCTACCTGCGGGTTTATAGCTGAACGCCCGTCCGAAATGTCAAATCGTGCGCACCCCCTTGCTTTCCTCTCCGGAAAGTGACACACTTGCCCATATGGCAAACAACCCGATCTCCCAAGAAGAGGCTCGCGCTGTCCTCGCGCAGATCGACGGGATCGAGCACGAAACCCAGCGCAAACACATCCCGACGTGGGTTTACGCGATCCTCGGCACCAGTGTCGGCATCATGTTCGCCGGCACGATCATCGGCTGGAAGTACTGGTGGGTGCTGTTCGTGCTCATTGTCATCGCCTGCATCGCGCTGGCCATCTGGGACAACAAACGCAACGTACGCCCGAGTATGAAGCAGCCGATCCAGGAGGATCCCAAAACCAACTGGGCCGCCGCTATCGCCCCATTTCTCGCCATGTCGCCGATCTGGTTCGTCCCAGAAGGAAGCGTGGTCGGTGGGGTGATCGTCGGCGTGGTCGTCGCCATCGTGTTCACGGCCGTGATGGTCTACGGGGAAAAGCGCCGATGAACGCCCCTGCTATCGACCCCGTCATACACCCCCTGGCGCGGCTGAAGATTTGTGCGGCGCTGTACGGTGCGGGAGCCGTCGAGAAGCAAACCTCCCGCCATGAGATGCGCTTCGGAGCCCTGAAGGACAAGGTGGACCTGTCGGACTCCGCGCTGTCGAAGCAGCTGGCCACGCTCGAGGAGCACGGTTACGTCACGCGCTTCCGGGAGTACGGCTCGACGCGAGCGAAGGACACCGTGTGGGTCACGCTCACCGCGGCCGGCGCGCGGGCCTTTGAAAACCACATGGCAGCGCTGCGCGAGATCGCCGGCGGGTAGATTCGTCCCCATGAGTTTTCCCGCACCCGCACCCGGCGCGTTCGCGCTGATCACCGGCGCGAGCCAAGGCATCGGCGAGGCGATCGCACGCCAACTTGCCGCCGAGGGCCACAACCTCATCCTCGTAGCCAGGCGCCAAGAAGTGCTGCAGCAGCTTGGTGACGAGCTGTCGCACGCCCACGGCATCGATGTCGAAATCTTCGCCGGGGATTTGTCCAAGCAGCGCGACGTCGACGCGTTGGTCAAGCACATCGAAAACCGCACGGTGTCTATCTGCGTCAACTCCGCCGGCATTGCCAGCTTCGGCCCGTTCATGGCCCAGGACTGGGAGTATGAGACGAACCAGTTCAACCTGAACGCCACGGCGGTGTTCCGCATCACCAAGGCCGTGCTGGACCAGATGGTCCCGCGCGGCGAGGGCGCGCTGTGCAACGTCGGCTCCGCGGCCGGCAACCTCCCCATCCCGAACAACGCCACCTACGTGTTCACCAAAGCCGGCGTGAACCAGTTCACCGAGGCGCTGCACTACGAGCTCAAAGATTCCGGGGTGCACGTCACCCTGCTCGCCCCGGGCCCGGTGCGCGACGCGTACATCCCGGAAGAAGAGCAAACCATCGTGGACAAGGTCGTGCCGGATTTCCTCTGGACCACCTACGAGTCCTGCGCCGCCGACACCATCCGGGCCATGAAGGCGAACCGCCGCCGCATCGTGCCCGGCCCGCTAGGAAAGGCCATGGATGTGGTCTCCAACTACGCCCCGCGCGGCGTGTTACCGCCGATCATGGGCAAGTTCTACGCACAGATGGGAGAGGAATAAATGGACATTCCCGCCAAAGACAACCGCATCGTCTGGGTGGACTTGGAGATGACGGGGCTTGACCCCGCCCGACACGTCATCGTGGAGGTCGCTGCCCTGGTCACGGACGCGGAGCTGAACATTATCGACGAGGGCGTGGATCTCGTCGTGCACGCCACCGACACCGAACTCGCGGAGATGGACGACTTTGTCACGCAGATGCACTCCGAGAACGGTTTGCTGGACGAGATCAAGGCGTCCACGGTCAGTCTCGCGGAGGCGGAGGATGCGGTGCTCGCGCTCGTCGAGAAGCATTGCGACCCTGCGCATCCCGCGCCGCTGGCGGGCAACTCGATTGCCACAGACCGCACGTTCATCCGCGCGCAGATGCCGCGTCTCGACGCCGCGTTGCACTACCGCATGATCGACGTCTCCACGGTCAAGGAGCTGTCCCGCCGCTGGTTCCCCAAGGCCTACTACAACCAGCCACAGAAGGGCATGGCGCACCGGGCGCTGGCGGATATTGTGGAGTCCATCCGCGAGCTGGACTACTACCGCCGCGCCGTCTTCGTGCCCGCCCCCGGGCCGGATTCTCAGACCGCTGCCGACGCCGCCTCAGGCGCAACCGACGCCTACCAGCCGTTTTTGTGAAAGCACCGTGAAGGGCTAAGGTAGATCCCGCTGCAAAGCAGCGATGGTGGCTGTAGTTCAGCTGGTAGAGCACCAGGTTGTGATCCTGGGTGTCGCGGGTTCGAGTCCCGTCAGCCACCCCAAAGATGCCCCGTAACCTGCCCAAACAGGTTGCGGGGTTCTTCCGTTCCGGCGGAATGCGCGGAATAGTTCGCGCGCCTTTCGCGTTGCGAGGCGCATGACTTCCCTCTTTGATTCCCTGGAACTCGGCCGCCTGACCCTGCAAAACCGCATCGTCATGGCTCCGCTAACGCGCTCGCGCGCGGGGCGCGACGGCGTCCCCACCCAGTTGCACGAGACGTATTACTCGCAGCGCGCCTCGTTCGGCCTCGTCGTCACCGAAGGTGTCTTCCCCACGGTCACCCGCCGGGCCTTCCCCGGTCAGACGGGCATCGACACCCCGGAGCAGATTGCGGGGTGGCGGCGCGTCGCCGAGGCTGTGCACGACGCCGGCGGGCGAATCTTCATGCAGGTGATGAACGCCGGGCGCCTGTCCCACGCCAGCCTGCAGGAGGGGACGCAGCCGGTCGCGCCGTCCGCGGTGGCGTCTGGCACGGCGGTGCGCGACTTCGAATCGCGGAACGACTGCCCGGTACCACGCGCCCTGGACGCCGACGAGCTACCGGGCATTATCGACGAGTTCCGCCGCGCCGCCCGAAACGCCATCGACGCCGGGATGGATGGCGTGGAAATCCACGGCGCGAACGGCTACCTGCTGCACGAGTTCCTTTCACCGAACTCGAACCTGCGAGAGGACGCCTACGGCGGGTCCCCCGAGAAGCGGTTCCGGCTCGTGGAGGAGATTGTGCGTGCGGTGGCCGACGAGATCGGGGCGGATCGCGTGGGTATCCGCCTCTCCCCGCAGAACAACATTCAGGGCATTGAGGAAGTGGATGCGGCCGACGTTGTCGCCACCTACGGCGGGCTGCTGGACGCCACCGCCGACCTCGGCCTCGCGTACGTCTCATTCATGCACGCAGAGCCCGCGGGGGAGGTGATGACCGATCTGATCGGTCGCGCCCGTGCGAACGGTCGCACGCGCGTCATCCTCAACCATGGCTTCGGCCACCTCACCGACCGTGAGGCGGCCGAGCGCCTGGTGCAGCACGGCGATGCCGCCGTAGTGGGCCGGCTGGCAATCTCGAACCCGGACCTGGTGCGCCGCTGGCAGGAGGGGCTGCCGGTGACCGCACCGGACGAGTCAACCTTCTACACCGGCGGGGAGAAGGGCTACACGGACTACCCCGTGTACACTGCCGAAACCCACGATTAAGGGTAGAGCGGCTCCTCCGAACCACCGGAGCGCTGCTCCCAATCGAGGTTCCAGTACCCCAGGCCGTCGTAAGGCGTGAGCGTGCCGCCGGCGGTGTTCTTCACCACCACCGGGTCGCCGCGTTTGACGTAGTTCTGGAACCACTGGGCGTTGTCGTAGGACGCGTTGATGCAGCCGTGGGACTGGTTGTAGCTGCCCAGCGCGCCGATCGCCCACGGGGCGGAGTGGACGTAGATGCCGGAGTAGGACAGCTGCGTGGCGTAGTCCACGGGCGTGACGTAGCCGCCGGCGTCCAAGGCGAGGCCGTACGTGCGCGAGTCCATGGTCAGCTTCTCGTGCTCGTCGCCGACGACGTACGTGCCGCTCGGGGTGTCGTGGACGTTGTCGGTGCCGAGGGAGACGGGGAATTCCTTCACCAGCTCCCCGTTGGCGTAGACGCGCAGCATCTTGTCGGCGTTGTCGATGACCGTTTCAACCTTGTCGCCGATAGTGAAGTTCGTCTCCGAATCCTGGGCCCCATACAGGCCGCTGCCCAACTGCTGGCCGTAGATGTTGACCTTCACGCCGACCTCGGTCCCCGGCTCCCAGTACTCCTTGGGCCGCCAGCGCACCTCGTACGGGTCCAGCCAGAAGAACGCGCCGTCGGTGTCGTTGGACGTTGTGACCTCAATGAGGTCCTCGACGGCCTTGGTGTCCTTGATGGCGCTGTCGAAACGGATAGTCACCGCTTGAGCGACGCCGACAGTGGCACCGTCGAGCGGCCCAACGTACGCGTTCACCGTCGCGTCCGGCGAGAGGGTGGTGAACGTGGACACCACCTTCTGCCCCTCGGTGTCGCGGGCCTCCACAGTGTAGGTGCGCCCGTAGCCCAGCGGCTCGGTGGTGGTCCACTCGGATTTGTCCGCGTTGAACTCCGCCTCGACCTCTTTTCCGCTTTCGTTGGTCATGGTCACTGAGGCCAGCCCCGCGGATGACGACACTGTCACCGGATCGACGGGTTCCACACCCGTTTCCCCGTTGGCCACGTTGATCTGTGGCGGGCGCGGCATGTCCTTCTGCGTCGTGGTAGCCGAAGTGGTGTGGGCTGCGGGCTCGAGGCGCCCGCCGTCCCCAATCGTGCACGACGCCAGCGATGCCGCAACAGCTACCAGCGCGAGACCGCGCACCACTCGACGGTGACCCAATGCCTACCCCTCACATGACCAGGTACGTTCAATTCCCAACACTGTATCCCCTTAACGCCGAAAAACCACTATCCTCGCCAGGAGCCGTAACACCTCATGCTTCACGACGTTTTCTCGCCCCTGACCTGGCGATTTCACGCTAAGCAGCGTCGGTGCTAAAGTTTCTCCTCGTTGCCGAGAGCAACGGAAACAACCAAATACGCGCCATTAGCTCAATTGGCAGAGCAACTGACTCTTAATCAGTGGGTTCGGGGTTCGATTCCCTGATGGCGCACCAAAAGGCCCGGTCGGGGGTGATATCGCAACCCTGACCGGGATATTTTACGTTTGGCGGCCAAAAAATGGCTAAAAAGACATCGCCCCGCCATCGAACACGTCACACGAAGTTGGACAATCACCCCACTCCACCCCGCCTGAGAGTAGGCTGAACCCTATGAATACAGCGCTTGTTATCGTGGACGTGCAGAACGATTTTTGCCCCGGCGGAACCCTGGCCACCGCGCGCGGCGACGAAGTGGCGTCGAAGATCGCCGAGCTCATATCCACCGCGGACAGTCGCACCCACGAGTACGACTGCATCGTGGCCACCCAGGATTGGCATATCGATCCGGGCAGCCACTTCTCTGAGGAGCCGGATTTTGTCGATTCCTGGCCGGAGCACTGCGTGGCCGACTCATACGGCGCGCAGATTCGCGGCCCGGTGAAGACCGAGCTGATCGACCAGTTTTTCAAGAAAGGCCACTACTCTGCGGCTTACTCCGGCTTCGAGGGGGTCAACGAAGGCGACCAGGGGTTGGCTGAGTGGCTGCGCGAGCAGGGGATTACGCACCTCGACGTCTGCGGCATCGCGACCGACCACTGCGTGCGTGCGACAGTGCTGGATGCCCTGAAAGAGGGCTTCAAGGTGCGCGTGCTACGCGGAATGTGCTCGCCTGTGGACGACAAACGCGGTGCCGACGCCCTCCAGGAGATGATGGACGCGGGCGCCGAGCTGGTCTAGTTCGGCGTGTAGCCGAGCAGCTCTTCCATCTCCCCCATTTCGGCGGTCTGCACGTCAACCATTTCCTGCGCCATCTCCCGGAGCGGGGCGTAGGCGCCCCGGTCGATCTCATCCTGCGTCATGTTGATCACGTGCGCGTGGTGGAAGTGCATCATTTCGAGGAAGGCTGTGCGAAGCTCGTCGCCAGACAGCGAAGCAAACTCGTTGAGCTGCTCCGGGTGGAACATTCCGTTAGCGATGTGTTTGGAGTGGTGTTCCATGTCTTCCTTGATGCCCCACTCGTCGGCCCAGGCTCGCATCTGCGTGTTTTCGCGCTCCTGGCCGTCCTTGATGCGCTGAGCGAGGTCGCGCACCTGCGCGTCGTCCACGTCCGAGGCCAGCAACACGTCCGACATCTCGATGGCCTGCTCGTGGTGCGGCACCATCATGCCGAGGAAGTGGACGTCGGTGTCGTTGTAGTCGGCTTCCGCGGAGGCTGCGGTTTCATCGTGCGATGTTAGCGCTGCGCGTAGCGACGGCCCCGCGACCGTGAGGATCAATGCGAGCGCGGCGATGACAGCGAGTGCGATCCACAGAGGCTTCTTGCTGGGTCGCATCTCCTCAAGTTCCGGGTCTCGCGTGTCCTGAACATCGTTCTTCACCATTGATATTCCCTCTCGTCTCGGCTCAATCTATGAAAAACCGCCCGGCAACGTGAATCAGCCGGGCGGTACATCGTCGTAAGCAATCCGCGTTTAACGCTTTGCCAGCAGCTTCTGCAGTTCCTTGAGCTCGCTCTTACGCTTCCGGCCGTTATACGCCTTGATGGCGATCAGGGCGGCCACGCCTGCCACGATGCCGCCGAGAACCTTCTGTACGGTCTCGTCCTGCAGCCAGCCAGCTGCCTCGTTCTTGGCGTTATCCGCCAGCGTCTTCGGGTTGGTGCGGTCTGCAAGCTCGTCCAGGGTACTGGCGAGCTGGCCGCGGGTTCGCTCGAGGTCGCGCTCGATGTCGTGAATGTCTCGTGCCACTTTGGAAAACTCCTACGTCTACATTGACTTTTTCAGACTCACGTCTTTTTGTTTCCACAGTAGTGTAAAACGTGGAACCATGACTGAGCCCATCAGATTGGAACACGGCGACACCGCCCCGGCATTCACCCTGAAAAATGACCGCGGCGAGGATGTCGCCCTCTCAGACTTTGCTGGCCAGCGGGTCATTGTGTACTTCTACCCCAAGGCCAACACCCCGGGGTGCACCACCGAGGCGTGCGACTTCACTGACAACATGGAACAGTTCCGCAACGCTTCCGTGGCTGTGCTGGGCATCAGTCCCGACCCGGTGGACAAGCTGGCAAAGTTCCGCGCGGACCACGACTTGGGCGTGGAGCTGCTTTCCGACGAACCGAAGGACACACTCACCGCCTACGGCGCGTTTGGCGAAAAGAAGAACTACGGCAAGATCGTGCAAGGCGTCATCCGCTCGACCTTCCTGGTCAACGTGGATGAGTCCGGCCACGGCACTGTCGAACAGGCGCAGTACAACGTGAAAGCCACAGGCCACGTAGGACGCATCTTGCGCGACTGGGACTTCTAGCCACCCCCGCGCGGCCCCTGAACAAGAGTCGTGCGCCCGGGGAGACTTGAACTCCCACGCCATAAGGCACTGGAACCTAAATCCAGCGCGTCTGCCAATTCCGCCACGGGCGCGTCGAGGATGGATCTTACACGGCCCACGCCAGCCACTGATAACCGGCAGGGTGGTCCATCAACCGGCATCAAACTTTCGTTTGGCCTTTCGGTCTTGCCGGGTACACTGACCTGGTGTGAGCGAGGAAAACAAGGCAGTTGAGAGCACCGAGGCGGTGCCGCAACGTGAACGCGTCCGCGTGCGGTGGTGGCACATCGTGCTGCTCATCGCAGCTGCAGTGACCTGTCTCATGCTTGCCCGCTGGCAGTGGCACCGCTACCAATCCGGCTCGGGAACGTTCCAAAACCTGGGCTACGCTCTGCAGTGGCCGTGCTTCGCCGCGTTTTTCGTCTACGCATACCGCGCGGGGCTGCGGATGGAAAATGACAAGATCGATGCGGAAAACGCCGGTTTTACCATGGCCGACCTGTACGAGGCGGATCTTGCCAAATACGGCGAGCACAAGGAGCCGACGGAAATTAATGAGAGTTTCCTACCGTCGCGCCCCGAGCTGGACATCGAGGAATACAACAAGCTCGTAGCTCCGCGCCGCGGGCCGCGACAGGAAAGCGAAGGCGACCGAGTATGACAGAACCCACCCCGCAGGCACAGCCCCCGCGAATTCACCCGGAGCGTCAGCGACGCGTGAAGCAGGCTCTGCAGCTGTTTTCCGTCGCCGCCTGGGTTACTGGCGTGCTATTTCTGCTACTGGTAGCGCGCATGATCATGCAATACGGCTTCGACATGAACGTGGACTATTTGTCCTGGGTCGCACGCGTGCACGGCTTCGCCTTCGTCGCTTTTCTTATGGCGTCGCTCAACCTGGGATCGAAGGCACGCTGGTCTGCCGGAACATGGATCGCTACTGCGGTTTCTGGCGTGGTGCCGTTCATGTCGTTCGTTATTGAGGGCAAACGACGCAAGGAAGTCAAAGAAAAGTTCCAGCTCTCCTAGCGCGGAGACACTACAGGCCCGGCAGTATGTGTCTGCCGGGCCTTTGCTTTACCGCGTTACTTGTCGCCAGTCTTGGTCAGCACCATTACGCCGACCTTTTCTGCCTGATCGTTTTGCGGGCTCAGGGTGAGGGTGTCGCCGCTGCGCTCGGCGTTGTACTTCAGATCCTGGTGGGTCAGCGGATCCTCGAGCTTGAATTCTTTGTCGTCGCGCAGGCAGTTCGCCTCGTTGGTTTCACCGTCGGTCTCGGTCATCTGCCAGTCGCAGTCCTTGCCGTCGATAGTGATGGTGGCGTGGCCGCCACCCTTGCCTTCCTGGGTGGCGGTGATGTCGCCGGACCACGTGCCGTCAAAGTCGCCCTTCTGGCCGCAGCCGGTCAAAAGCGCGCCGGAGGCGAGGACAGTTCCTACAAGTGCAATCGTTTTCTTCATGAGCCCACTGTAACGAATTGCGTCACTGCAACGCCGCAATGTGCGGGGCTAGGGCCCGTAGTGCCTTTCCGCGGTGGGAGCGGGCGTTCTTCTCCTCGGCCGAAAGCTCGGCAGACGAGCGGCCGTCGGCGTCGGCGGGCTGGAACAGCGGGTCGTAGCCGAAGCCGTTCTCGCCGCGCGGTTCGCGGAGCAGCTCGCCCTCCCAGTGGCCCTCCGCGGTGTACTCCTCCCCTCCCGGGGTGGCCAGCACGCAGCAGGAGACGAACGCGGCGCGACGGTCGTTGATGTCCGCCATCTGGGCGAGCAGAAGATCGTTGTTGGCCTGGTCGTCGCCGTGGGTGCCGGACCAGCGCGCAGACAAGATGCCCGGCATGCCGTTGAGCGCTTGCACCGTCAGGCCCGAGTCGTCCGCCACGCACGGCAAGCCGGTGGCCTTTGCCCCGGCGCGGGCCTTGAGCAGTGCGTTTTCCGCGAAGGTTAGGCCGTCTTCGACGGGGTCGGGGTACGGCGGAGCGTCGTGAAGCGAGACCAGCTCCACGCCCTCAATGTTGAGCTCGCGCAGCACCTGCTCGAGCTCGCGGACCTTGCCCTGGTTCCGGGATGCGACGAGGACCTTTACCATCCCAGCGCCGCCTTCTGCGCCGCGATGAGCTCCTCGCAGCCCTTGGCGGCCACGTCAAGCATCTCGCCGAGCTGCTCGCGGCCGAACAGGCCATGCTCGCCGGTGCCCTGGATCTCCACAAAGTTGCCGCCCTCCTGCATCACCACGTTGAGGTCCACCTCCGCGCGGGAGTCTTCCTCGTATGGCAGGTCCAGGCACACGTGGCCGTCGATGATGCCGGCGGACACGGCGGCAATGGGCTTGAGCAGCGGCTCGCCGGGGACCACGCCGCGGTCTTTGAGCACCGCGACCGCATCCGCGAGCGCGACGTACGCGCCCGTGATCGAGGCGGTGCGGGTGCCACCGTCGGCCTGCAACACATCGCAATCGAGCTGAATGGTGTTCTCGCCCAGCTGGCTCAAGTCCACCGCGGCGCGCAGCGAGCGGCCCACCAGGCGGGAAATTTCGTGGGTGCGGCCTTTGACCTTGCCCTTCATGGACTCGCGCGGCATGCGCTCATGGGTTGCGGACGGCAGCATGGCGTACTCGGCGGTAAGCCAGCCCTCGCCCGAGTCCTTCTTGAAGCGGGGCACGCCTTCTTCCACCGAGGCGGTGCACATGACGCGGGTGTTGCCGAACTCCACGAGCACGCTGCCCGCCGGATTGGAAGTGAAGCCGCGGGTGATGCGCACGGGGCGCAGTTCGTCGAAGGCGCGGCCGTCAAGGCGCGAAAAATCAGTCATGCGCCCAAGGGTAACGCAACCGCTACACGTCGAAGGTGGCGCCGGCGACCCCGAGCACGATCTCGCCGTCGAACTCTGCCCGGGCCGCAGTGAGCACCTCTTGGGGGTCGATCCACGGTTGGATGTGCACCAAAACGAGCGTTCTCACACCCGCTTCCCGCGCGATGCGGCCTGCTTCCTGGCCGGACAGGTGCATGCCTGCCGCCTTGCCCTCGGAGGTGGCGCCCCAGGCGGCTTCGCAGAGGAAGAGGTCGGCGCTGCGTGCGGCGTCGATAAGCGTGGGCGTCCACCCGGAGTCGCCGGAAAAGGTCATCACCTTGCCGGCCGGGTCCTCCACGCGCAGCGCGTGAGACTCCTGCGCCGGGTGCACCACCTCGAACGGCGTGATCGTAAGTCCGCTCACGTGCTCCGGCTGCCCGGCGCGCCAGGCGGTGAACTCGAAGGTGTCGGAAATGTCGTCGACCTCGCCCGGCGCGTCCGCACTCATGCGGCCGAAGTGCTCCGGCGCGTAGGAAGGCCCGATCAGGCGGTGGCGCTGCGCCGCCGGGGCTGTGGGGTGGTAGCGCCGCCACACCAGCAGCGACGGAAAATCGGAGCAGTGGTCCGCGTGGAGGTGGCTAAAGATCACATGCGCGGCAGCGGGGTCGAACCGCTCCTGCATCGCCGCCAGCGCTCCCGGACCGAAATCCATCACAACGTCGGTTTCACCCGGCACAGAGATGACGTAGGAGGAAGCTGGGTTACCGGGCGCGGCCAGGCTCCCAGAACACCCGAGGATGGTCAACTGCATGGATTCACTCTGCCACGGATGGGCGGGAAATTCCTACTAAAAACGCCAACTGCCCTACCCGCGGCCCACCGCGTGCACCGGCGGTGCCAGGAAGCGGCGGGCCAGCGCGTCGAAAGTATCGGGATCGCCGGTGGATTCGAAGATGTGGGTGGGGGCGGAATCGCCGTCGTGAAGCATCTCGCGCTCGGTGAGCACCCGCAGCACATCCTTGGAGGTCTCCTCAGCGGAGGACACGAGTGTGACCTCATCGCCCACCGCGATCTGGATGACGCCGGAGAGCAGCGGGTAGTGCGTGCAGCCGAGGACGAGCGTGTCCACGCCAGCGTCACGCAGCGGCGAAACGTACCCACGGGCCACCTCGAGGACCTCCTTGCCGGAGGTCTTGCCCTGCTCCACAAAGGGCACAAACTCCGGGCATGCGGCGGCCGTGATCTCAAGGCCCGGATGGATGGAGAAGAGATCCTGGTACGCGCCCGAGTTGATCGTGCCTTGCGTACCGATGACGCCGATCTTGCGGTTTCGCGTTGTGGCGATGGCGCGGCGCACCGCTGGCTGAATCACCTCAATGACCGGGATATCGTATCGCTCGCGGGCGTCGTGCAGGAACGCCGCGGTGGCGGTGTTGCACGCGATAACGAGCATTTTGCAGCCGCGTTCCACCAGCTCGTCGGCAATGCGCTGCGAGTGCGCCCGCACGTCCGCGATGGGTTGGGGGCCGTAGGGACCGTTGGCGGTGTCGCCGATGTAGATCAGGGATTCGCCCGGCAGCTGGTCCATCACTGCGCGGGCGACGGTCAGGCCGCCGACCCCAGAGTCGAAGAGCCCGATGGGAGCGTTGTTGCCGGAGTGAGTATCCACGCCGGACATACTATCCCTGCCTGCGCGCCTGCTTCTCAAGCGCTTTGGCCTGCTTCTTCGCCACCAACTCCGGTGGGTCGTCCGACGTGATCATCATGCCTGCGATGAACCCGCCGACCGCCCCGAATAGGTGCGCCTGCCAGCTCACACCCTCCGTGCCCGGGAGCACGCCGTAAATTAGGCCGGAGTAGAAAAAGCCGAGGGTGACGCCGGTGAGGATTTGGTTGAGCGAGCGGTTGAAGAAGCCGCGCACAATTAGGTACGTCAGCCACCCGTACACCAGCCCCGAGGCGCCGATGTGGTTCGTGCCGACCCCGCCCAGCAGCCAGGTGCCCAGGCCGCCGATGACGACCACCAGCGTGGTCACCTCCCAGAACACGCGCTTGCCGGAGTACCCCACCAGGTACGCAAACAGCGCGCCCGGCAGCGAGTTGGACACGATGTGCTCAAGGTTGGCGTGGAGCAGAGGCGAGGTGACAATGAACGGCAGCCCGGACGGATCGAGGGGGTGGATGCCGAACGCCTGCAGCCACGGGAAGAAGAATTCCAGGATGAACACCGCCCAGATGACCGCGAGGAAGCCGCCTGCGAAGCGCAGCCCCGTCTTGCGCTGGGCTTTTCTTTTCGACGTCCTCCGGCGCCCCTGCCCCTGGTCCTGCCCGTACGGTTGCGGCGTGGCGTACGGGTTATAGGGCTGCGGCCCGCCGAACGCCGGTGGTTGTTGATCTGGGTGGGAGAACGGGCGCTGGAAGGGTTTGCCGTACCCCGGTTGCCCGGTTTGGCCGTAGCCCCAGCCCTGCGGGGTGTTGTTCTGGTTGCTCATCGCCGTTGGAGTCTAGCCGGTCTGCCTCTACCGGGCGCAGCGGTCACGCCACCTAGCGCGGAGGGGGCCGAAGGAACGTCGATACGCCTTAGTCCATCAGGGCATCAAGTAGGGAATCCTGGCAGAACGCAAGCCAGTCGATGAGGCGCTGACGGTCCTCGCGCGCAGCCTCGCTGCCGGAGTCGTCCGCGGAGGCGTAGAGGCGCATGTCGTTGAGCGCGGCGATGAATTGGTGCGCCTCGCCTTCCTCAATAGTCACCTCCACGCCGCCCGTGGGGCCGAGCGCAGCGTTGACCACCTGCAGATTCACTAGCTTGGCGCGAATGATGTCGTTTTCGTACAAGCTGCGCAGCAGCCCGTTGTCGCCGTCGAACTCCTCGTCGCCCTCGCGCTCGAAATCGGGCAGCAACCTTGCCAGACGCGGGTCCTGCGGCGCCTCGGTGTGGCCGGTGGCGACGCCGAGCATCTCCGCGAACTCGTCCTTCGGGGCGGACTGGGCGCGCGCGATGAGCGCCTCCGACACCGTGGCGGTCAGGTCGCCGATCACCTCCCGCTCCATCGGGTCGAAGACCGTGGTGTACTTCGGCGTCGAGCGCATCAGGCCCTTTTTCTTGCGCCAGGGCTGCATAGATCTCCCCCTACCCTGCCTGCTGCATCGTGGCCCACAGGCCTGCGGTGTGCAGCTTCTTCACGTCGGTTTCCACCTTGTCTTTCTCGCCCGAGGAGACCACGGCCTTGCCCTCGGTGTGGACCTGCATCATCAGCTCGGTGGCCCGCTTGCGGTCGTACCCCAGAACGGTCTGGAACACGTAGGTGACGTAGCTCATCAGATTCACCGGGTCGTCCCAGACGATGCACAGCCACGGCAGGTTCTCGCTCGTGGCCACCTCGACGTCAACGGACTCATCCAACTCCGGGGTTGCCAGCGGCGAACCCATGCGCTGGGCGCGCTCGCCCGCAGGAAAATCGGCTGAGGAAAACATGTGCACCACCTTACCTTCTCGGGCCGGGAGGGTACGCTGTCTCACCATGAACGAGACTCTCACCCACTCCACTGGCACCCGTGGCTCCACCGCATTTTTCACGGATATGTACGAGCTGACCATGCTCGACGCTGCGATCAAAGACGGCACCGCACAACGCGATTGTATCTTCGAGGTCTTCGGCCGCCGCTTGCCCAATGAGCGGCGCTACGGCGTGGTCGCCGGTACTGAGCGGGTGCTGGATGCGATTACGAAGTTCCGTTTCACCCAGGACCAGCTGGATTCGGCGGAATTCCTGTCGCCCGAGGCGCGTGAGTACCTGGAAAACTACAGGTTCTCCGGCCAGGTCGACGGCTACCGCGAGGGCGAGCTGTACTTCCCGTATTCGCCCCTTATGACGGTGCGCGGCACGTTCGCGGAGTGCGTGATCTTAGAGACGGTCATTCTGTCCATCCTCAACTCGGACTCCGCCGTCGCATCGGCGGCGTCACGCATCGTCTCCGCCGCGGATGGGCGCCCGATCATCGAGATGGGGTCGCGCCGCACCAACGAGCAGTCCGCCGTCTCCTCGGCGCGCGCGACCTACATCGCCGGTTTCAACGCCACCTCGAACATGGAGGCCTCGCTGCGCTACGGCATCCCCGCCTCAGGCACATCCGCGCACTCGTGGACGTTGCTGCACGTGGACGAGGACGGCAACCCCGACGAAAAGGCCGCCTTCCGCGGCCAGATCGAATCCTTGGGCGTGGACACCACCTTACTGGTGGATACGTACGACATCACCAAGGGCGTGGAGAACGCGCTCGAGGTCGCCGGCACCGAGCTGGGCGGCGTGCGCATCGATTCGGGCGACCTGGGCATCGTGTCGCGCCGCGTGCGCAAGCAGCTGGACGAGGCTGGCGCGTTCAACACCCGCATTATCGTCTCCTCAGACCTGGACGAGTTCGCCATCGCGGGCCTGCGCGGAGACCCGGTGGACGGCTTCGGCGTGGGCACCTCCGTAGTCACCGGCTCCGGCGCCCCCACCGCGGGCCTGGTGTACAAGCTGGTGGAGGTGGACGGCCACCCGGTGGCGAAGCGCTCCTCCGGCAAGGTCACATACGGCGGGGGCAAGTCTGCTCTCCGCGCCTACCGCTCCTCCGGCGTTGCTGTCGGCGAAGTGGTGCACCCCCTCGGCCTGGACGTGCCGCGCAAACCGAACCTGGACTACCGCGAGATGACGGTGCCGCTGATTCGGGACGGCGAGATCGTGGACGGCCAACCCAGCATCGAAGAGATCCGGGAGCTGCACGCCGCCGCCCGCCGCACCCTTCCGTGGGAGGGTCTCGCGCTCTCGCGTGGCGAAGTGGCCATCCCCACCAAGTTCGTCGGCTTTCCGGAGCCCACCGAGTAGGCCGTGGCTACAGACGAACCTCTGAGCCAGTCCACCGCCGACCTGCTCGCGGCTGCCGTCGACGCACTCGGCGGCGCCCGCCGCCCCGGCCAGGTGAAGATGGCCGAGGCCGTGACCGCAGCGCTCGACTCTGAGCGCCACCTCGCCGTACAGGCGGGCACCGGCACCGGCAAGTCGCTTGCGTACCTTGTCCCGGCCATCCGCCACGCGCAGGCGAGCGGCACCACCGTGGTGGTGTCCACGGCAACGATCGCGCTGCAACGTCAGCTCGTCGATAGGGATTTGCCCCGGCTCGCCGACGCGCTCGAGCCGCTTTTGCCTCAGCGCCCCACCTTTGCCATTCAAAAGGGCCGCAACAATTACGTGTGCCTGCACAAGCTCATGCTTGACGACGCACCTTCGGAATCCCTCATCGAGGAAGAAGACCTATCCTGGCTGGGCAAACACGTCAAGCGCGTGGCCGAGTGGGCGCAGGACACCGAGACCGGCGACCGGGACGATCTGGTGCCGGGCGTGCCCGATATGGCGTGGCGCCAGGTGTCCGTGACCTCCAACGAGTGCCTCGGCGCCGCACGCTGCCCGCACGGGGAGGAGTGCTTCGCGGAGATCGCCCGGGAGCGCACGAAAGACGTGGACGTGGTGGTGACGAACCACGCACTGCTAGCAATCGACGCGCTGGCGGACGTGGCTGTGCTGCCCGAACACGACGCGGTGATCATCGACGAGGCGCACGAGCTCGACGGACGGATTACCTCCGTGGCGACCTCGGAGATTTCCGCCCGCGCACTGGCTATGGCCGCCCGCCGCGCCGACAAGTTGGGCTCGGCCCGCGAAACCTTGGAGGACGTCATCGACGACTTCACGGCCGCAATCGACCTGGAAGCACCGGGCCGCTGGGAGACTATTTCGGAGCCTGCACGCGGCGCGTTCGCCGCGCTTCGCGACGCGCTGTGGAAGACCCGCACGGGCATCGCCGACGCGCCACCAGGCGAGTCCGAAAACGACCCTGAGAGGTTCGCCGAACGAGCAAACCTGAAAAACCACCTGGAGGATCTGCACGACGCGGTGGTGCGCATCCTCGAGGTGTTCGACGAGCCAGACCCCGCCAAACACCACGACGTGGTGTGGCTGACCCGCTCGGAGCGCTATGGGGACTCCGTCTCCGTTGCACCGCTGTCCGTGGCGGGCCTGCTGCACGAGAAGCTCTTCGGCGAACACACCGTCGTGCTCACCTCCGCCACCCTGACCGTGGGCGGCAACTTCAACGCGATGGCGGCGTCGTGGGGCCTGCCCAAGGGCAGCTGGGACGGGCTGGACGCCGGCACGCCCTTTGACCCTGCGAAAGCTGGGATCCTGTACACCGCCAAGCACCTGCCTACTCCGGGGCGCGACGGTTTGTCGGCGGAAACGCTCAACGAGATCGAGGAGCTGATCACCGCTGCCGGCGGCCGGACACTCGGCTTGTTCTCTTCGCGGCGCGCCGCCGAGCAGGCCGCCGAGGCGATGCGTGCCCGCCTCCCCTTCGACATTCTGCTGCAAGGCGAGGACTCCACCGGCGCGCTAGTAGATACCTTTGCCAAGAACGAAAACTCGTGCCTCTTTGGCACCCTGACGCTCTGGCAGGGAGTGGATGTCCCGGGCAGTGCGTGCTCGTTGGTCATCATCGACCGCATACCGTTCCCCCGCCCAGACGACCCACTCTTGCAGGCCCGCTCGAATGCCGCAGACGCCGCGGGCCGCTCGGGGTTCATGGAGGTCTCCGCCACGCACGCGGCGCTGCTCATGGCCCAGGGCGCCGGCCGTCTCCTGCGTTCGGTCAACGACCGCGGCGTTGTCGCCGTATTGGATAACCGGCTGGTAACCAAACGCTACGGCGCGTTTATCCGCCGCAGTTTGCCGGCGTTCTGGGACACCACGGACCCCCAGGTGGTGCGCGGGGCGTTGCGCAGGCTGGTGGCTAAGCGATAGCGACGGCGGTGGTGGAGCCTGGTGCAACCTCCGTGAACCCTGCATCGCGGACTGCTACCGCCCCTGGCCTCGCCGCAAGCGCGGCAAACTCGGCGCTGGGCAACTCCCGGACGTTCAGCGGGTACCCCGACTCCGCCCAGTGGTACGCCCACGCGGTATCCCTGGCCGCCGCGAGCAGCATTGACGCGTGCCCAACTTGCGCTGCGGCCTTGCCGGCGGACATGCCGAGGGAGGCATCTAGCGCGATTAACGGCACGCCGTCGACGATGGGCAGCTCCTCCCCCGGCTCAAGCTCCGTGCCTTTTATCTGGAGCTTGGCTATCTCGTGCGGCACCTCGGATACCGCCGATGGGGCAAATGCGCGTACGGCACCAACCGTCACGCCGGGTAGCGCCTGGACGTCGTCCCACGCCTTGTTACGGGCGCGACGAGCCACTTTCCTAATACGGTGCGAGTACCACTGATCCAGCGCCTCGCGCCAGAACCCGTCCTCGCCGGCTCTCGGATCAAGGCAGACTGCTACAGCGGCACGGGCCGCGTCGCTGAGGACTTGGTTGCGCAGTGGCGGGTCCTGCTTTGGTAGGTTGATCGCCAGCTGCATCGCTTGGACAGTCTGGGGGTCCTGCGGATCCTCCGTGCGCGCTTTGTAGTCCCCCGACACGCGTAGGCGGAGCAGCTCGTGCGCAGATGCGAAATTTTGGTCAACCACCGCGCCCAGGCTACCCCTCCGGCAAACCCCGAGGAAGAAGAAAACCCCCGCCGGAGCGGGGGTGTCCTTCAGGAGGCCAGTGAGGCGCTACTAGCTCGTGGTGCGAGCGTTGCCCTCTGCGGCGGCGAACTCGTGGGTGCCGGACTTGCCGGAGTCGTGGTGGCCGGCATGTGCCTCGCGGCGCAGGGTCTCCACCATGTGCGGGTAGTGCAGCTCGAACGCAGGGCGCTCGGAGCGGATGCGCGGCAGGGCGGTGAAGTTGTGGCGCGGCGGCGGGCAGGACGTTGCCCACTCGAGGGAGTTGCCGTAGCCCCACGGATCATCAACAGTGACGATCTCGCCGTAGCGCCAGGACTTGAACACGTTCCAGATGAACGGCAGGAAGCCGATGCCCAGGATGAACGCGCCAACCGTGGAAACCTGGTTCAGCAGCGTGAAGCCGTCGGTGTCCAGGTAGTCGGCATAGCGGCGCGGCATACCCATGTTGCCCAGCCAGTGCTGGACCAGGAAGGTCATGTTGAAGCCGACGACGGTGAACCAGAAGTGGATCTTGCCCAGCTTCTCGTCCAGCATGCGGCCCGTCATCTTCGGGAACCAGAAGTACACGCCAGCGGTGGAGGCGAACACCACGGTGCCGAAGAGGGTGTAGTGGAAGTGCGCAACCACGAAGTAGGAGTCGTGCAGGTGGAAGTCCAGCGGAGGGGAGGCCAGCATGATGCCGGTCAGACCACCGAAGAGGAAGGTGAACAGGAAGCCCGTGGCCCACAGCATCGGGGTCTCGAAGGTGAGGTGGCCGTTCCACATGGTGCCCAGCCAGTTGAAGAACTTCACGCCGGTCGGGACGGCGATCAGGAACGTCATGAAAGAGAAGAACGGCAGCAGAATCGCGCCGGTGGCGAACATGTGGTGCGCCCACACCGCCATGGACAGACCAGCAATTGCCAGCGTTGCGAAGACCAGGCCGATGTAGCCGAAGACCGGCTTGCGGGAGAACACCGGGACGATCTCGGAGATCACGCCGAAGAACGGCAGCGCCAAGACGTACACCTCGGGGTGGCCGAAGAACCAGAAGAGGTGCTGCCACAGGATCGTGCCGCCGTTAGCGGTGTCGTAGATGTGGCCGCCGAGCAGACGGTCATAGAGCACGCCCATCGCAGCTGCGGTCAGCAGCGGGAAGATCATCAGGGCGATGATGGAGGTGACGAAGACGGTCCAGGTGAACACCGGCAGACGGAACATGGTCATGCCCGGTGCGCGCATGGTGATCACGGTGGTCAGCATGTTCACCGCGGAGGCGATGGTGCCGACACCGGTAGCGCCCACGCCGACAACCCAGAGGTTCGCCGACACGGACGGGGTGTGGACTGCATCAGCGAGCGGCATGTACATGGTCCAGCCGAAGTCGGCCGCGCCGCCCGGGGTGACAAAGCCGAGGAGCATCGCGACGACGCCGACGGTGGTCACCCAGAAGCCGAACGCGTTCAGACGCGGGAAGGCCACGTCCGGAGCGCCGATCTGCAGCGGCAGCACGTAGTTGGCAAAGCCCCAGACAATCGGGGTACCGAACGCAAGCAGCATCACGGTGCCGTGCATGGTGAACAGCTGGTTGAACTGCTCGTTGGACAAGAACTGCAGGCCCGGGCTGAAAAGCTCGGTGCGGATGAGCAGCGCCATCAAACCGGCCACGAAGAACCAGACGAAGGACATGATGATGTACATGATGCCCAGTTCTTTGTGGTCGGTCGTGGTGAGCTGCTTGTAAATTTTCGAGCCCTTGCGGGCGTTGCCCGTGGGCTCAGGGCGTGTCGGCGGGACGTAGTTGTCCAGCCGCGGTGCCACAGCGGTCATCTGATCCTCCTGACTACAGCAACCGCACCTCCGCCAGCGCAGGCTGGCTGGAGGCACAGTTGCCACGAGTGATACCGGATCAGCATAACGCTCCACACATTGTTTTTCCAGCCTCTCGCCATGGTGCCCCCGTGCGGGGTCAAAGCACACAACGCCGACACTCGTGTGACGCGTGAGCATGCGTGTGGTCACGGCACCGGCGCACACGCGCAAGCCCCGGCTCGTCGGGGCGAGCCGGGGCTTGGATAGCCGGATGGACGTCGAGAAGCTATCGCCTAGAAGTCCCAGTCGTCGTCCTGGGTGTCCTCCGCGCGTCCGATCACGTAGGACGAACCAGAGCCGGAGAAGAAGTCGTGGTTTTCGTCGGCGTTCGGCGACAGTGACGCGAGGATGGCAGGCGACACCTTGGTCTCATCCACCGGGAACAACCCCTCGTAGCCGAGGTTGTTCAGCGCCTTATTCGCGTTGTAGCGCAGGAAGCGCTTCACGTCCTCGGTCCAGCCGAGTGCATCGTAGATGTCCTCGGTGTACTGGTTTTCGTTCTCGTACAGGTCGTAGAGCAGCTCAAAGGCGTAGTCTTTCAGCTCTTCCTTGCGCTCCTCGCTCTCGCCGCGCAGCGCCACCTGGTACTTGTAGCCGATGTAGTAGCCGTGCACCGCCTCGTCTCGGATGATCAGGCGGATGATGTCGGCGGTGTTGGTCAGCTTGGAGTGCACCGACCAGTTCAGCGGCAGGTAGAACCCCGAGTAGAAGAGGAAAGACTCGAGCATCACGGAGGCGATCTTGCGCTTCAGCGGATCGTCACCCACGTAGTAGCTCATGATGATCTTCGCTTTGCGCTGCAGGTACTCGTTTTCCTCGGACCAGCGGAAGGCGTCGTTGATCGCCGGGGTGTCCGCAAGTGTCATGAAGATGTTGCTGTACGACTTCGCGTGCACGGACTCCATGAACGCGATGTTGGTCAGCACCGCCTCCTCGTGCAGGGAGGTCGCATCCGGCAGCAGGGACACGGCACCAACCGTGCCCTGGATGGTGTCCAGCAGCGTCAGGCCGGTGAACACGCGCATGGTGGCCTGCTTCTCCTCGTCCGTGAGGGTGTTCCAACTCGGAATGTCGTTGGACACCGGGATTTTCTCCGGCAACCAAAAGTTGCCCGTCAGGCGGTCCCACACTTCTAGGTCCTTGTCGTCCGGGACGCTATTCCAGTTGATTGCTTTCACCGGTTTTGTGTGGGACTCCAGGTAACGCGCGTAATCCTCAGTCATGGCGACCATCCTACTTCCGTGTCAACCAACACGGCGCCCGTGGAGGGCCGCCCGCGAGCAATGACATAGAGGCGTTCAGGCATGGCCTACACTACCCCGGTACACACGCAACCGTCGTTTTATAAAGGAGGTCTCGCCGTGGCTGATGCGAGCGGTCATCGGTCCTCTGAGCCCTTGCTGTCCTCGATCTTGGACACCCTCGGCGAGGAGATCGTCTCCGGAAAGCAACCTGAGGGCCATACGTTTACGTTGCACGACCTGTCAGAGCGATTCGGCATCTCGCGCACCGTGGCCCGGGAGGCCATGCGGGCGCTGGAGCAACTTGGCCTGGTGTCTTCGTCACGGCGCGTGGGTCTGCGGGTCCTGCCGCAAAGCGAGTGGAACGTTTTCGACCACTCGGTCATCTCCTGGCGTCTGCGCAGCGAAGAGCAGCGTCCGGCGCAGCTGGCGTCGCTTCGCGATCTGCGCGATGCCATCGAGCCCGGCGCCGCCCGACTGGCCGCCACCAACGCCACCGAGGAGCAGGCTCGCCGCCTGGAGCAGCTCGCGGCCCGCATCGTGGAGCTCGCCGGCCAGGATGCGGGAAACTCCGACGCCTTCCAAGAGGCGGATTTGGAATTTCACGCAGTCATGCTGGAGGCGTCCCGCAACGAGATGTTCATCGCGCTGACCCAGCCGATCATGGACATCATGAGCGGGCGCGCACTCTACGGCATCATGCCGGACGACCCGCACGTGGACACCATGCAGATTCACGTGGACCTCGCCGCCGCGATCTCGCGCGGCGACGCGGATGCAGCAGAAGACGCTTCTCGACGTCTCCTTCGGGGCGTGAACGACTTCATGGAGATGTAACCCGCGCGCCAACTGTGGGCACACCGGCCGCCACTGCCCTACAGCATGCAGGAGACGCAGCCGTCAATCTCAGTGCCCTCCAGCGCCATCTGGCGAAGGCGGATGTAGTACAAGGTCTTGATGCCCTTGCGCCACGCGTAGATCTGCGCGCGGTTGATGTCGCGGGTGGTCACCGTGTCCTTGAAGAACAGGGTCAAAGACAGGCCCTGGTCGACGTACTTCGTGGCCACCGCGTACGTGTCGATGATCTTTTCAAAGCCGATCTCGTAGGCGTCTTTGAAGTAGTCGATGTTCTCGTTGTCCATGTGTGGCGCCGGGTAGTAGACGCGGCCGATCTTGCCTTCCTTGCGGATCTCAATCTTGGACGCGATCGGGTGGATCGACGACGTGGAGTTGTTGATGTAGGAAATCGATCCGGTCGGCGGCACCGCCTGCAGGTAGCGGTTGTAAATACCGTCGCGGGCGATGTCTTCTTTCAGCTGCGCCCACTCCTGTGCCGTGGGCACCGCGATATCGGAATTCGCAAACAGCTCTTTGACCTTGTCGGTCTTCGGCTGGAAGTCCTCCGGGTCATACCGGTCGAAGAACTCGCCGGTGGCGTACTCGGACTGCGCGAAGTCGGCGAACGCGGTGCCCTTTTCCACAGCGATCTTGTGCGAGGCGCGGAGGCATTGGTACATCACTGCGGCGAAGTACGCGTTGGTGAAGTCCAGGCCTTCCTCCGAGCCGTACTCGATGTGCTCGCGCCCCAAGTATCCGTGCAGGTTCATCTGGCCGAGGCCGATAGCGTGGGAGGCGTTGTTGCCGTCGCGCACCGGCGGCACGGATTCGATGGAGGTCTTGTCCGCCACCGCGGTCAGCGCGCGGATGGCGGATTCCACCGTGCGCGCGAAGTTGTCGGAATCCATTGCCATGGCGATGTTCAGCGAGCCCAGGTTGCACGAGATGTCGTGGCCGGTCTCGGCGTACGTCAGGTCTTCGTTCAGCACGGACGGCGAGTTGACCTGCAGGATCTCCGAGCACAGGTTGGACATGTTGATGCGGCCGGTCTTCACCGGGTTCGCGCGGTTCGCCGTGTCCTCGAACATGATGTACGGGTAGCCGGACTCGAACTGTATCTCAGCGATGGTCTGGAAGAAGGTGCGCGCGTTGATCTTGGACTTGCGGATGCGCGGGTCTTCCACCATCTCCTCGTACTTTTCCGTCACCGAGATGTCTGCAAACGGCACGCCGTAGACGCGCTCCACGTCGTACGGGGAGAACAGGTACATGTCGTCGTTGCGCTTGGCCAGCTCGAAGGTGATATCCGGGATGACCACGCCGAGCGAGAGGGTCTTGATACGGATCTTCTCGTCGGCGTTCTCGCGCTTGGTGTCCAGAAAGCGCATGATGTCCGGGTGGTGGGCGTTGAGGTACACCGCACCGGCGCCCTGGCGCGCACCCAGCTGGTTGGCGTAGGAGAACGAATCCTCGAGCAGCTTCATCACGGGGATCACACCGGAGGACTGGTTCTCAATGTGCTTGATGGGCGCGCCGGATTCGCGGATGTTGGACAGCAGCAGCGCGACGCCGCCACCGCGCTTGGACAGCTGCAGCGAGGAGTTGATGGCGCGGCCGATGGACTCCATGTTGTCCTCGATGCGCAGCAGGAAACAGGACACGAGCTCTCCGCGCTGCGCCTTGCCCGCGTTGAGGAACGTTGGTGTGGCCGGCTGGAAACGGCCGGTCATGATCTCGTCCACGAGCGCGGACGCGAGCTCCTCGTTGCCGTCCGCGAGGAAGAGTGCGGTCATGGACACGCGGTCTTCGAAGCGCTCGAGGTAGCGGCGCCCGTCAAACGTCTTCAACGTGTAGGAGGTGTAGTACTTGTACGCGCCGAGGAAGGACTTGAAGCGGAACTTGTAGGAGTACGCGCGTTTGAACGTGTCCTTAATAAAGGACCAGTCGTACTTCTCAATGGTGTCCGGCTCGTAGTACTTGTTGGTGACCAGGTAGTCGATCTTTTCTTCCAGGTCGTGGAAATACACCGTGTTCTGGTTGACGTGCTGGAGGAAGAACTGGTTCGCGGCCTCGCGGTCTTTGTCGAACTGGATCTGCCCGTTTTCGTCGTAGAGGTTCAAAAGCGCGTTCAGCGCGTGGTAGTCCAGCTGGTCATGCTCGTTGACCGGCGCCGGGACATTCTTACCCAGGGTCTGGCTCGTCACTTTTCGTCCTTCACGTTTGTTCGTTTGTATTTACCGGAGTATTTCTCGCGCAGTCTGGCTAGCCGCTCGGATTCGTCCGGGGCGTCGTGCTTATCCACGACCTCCGGTCCCCCACGCAGCCCCAACCGCCCAGCGTGTTGGGCGAGTTGGCCGCGCACGTGCGCAACGTCTTCGGCCGAGCCCATGAGCTCGAACCTGTACAGGTACGGGACTTTACACTTGTCGGCGATAACCTTCCCGGCAAGGCAAAAATCGGCGCCGAAGTTGGAGTTTCCGGCGGCGATGACACCGCGGATCAAGCTCCGGTTCCCCTCGTTGTTGAGGAAGCGGATCACTTGCCCGGGAACCGGCCGCGAGTTGCCGCCACTTACACTCGCGCCGCCGCCGTACGTGGGGCAGATGAGGACGTACGGCTCGTCGACGGCGAGTTCGGGGTCTGCCCTGCGCAATGGGATGCGCCGGGACGGGAGGCCGAGCTTCTCCACAAACCGCTTCGTGTTTTCCGTCGCGGAAGAGAAGTAGACCACCAGCATGGCCGCTGCCTTTCTTCGTGTTGAGTTTTCGAGCGTGGGGCGCCGCCCCCACTGCGGGCGCGGCGCTTACGCGGCAGTGACGAGGCCCTTGATGCGGTCCGGACGGAAACCGGACCAGTGCTCGCCGTTGGCTTCCACGACCGGGGCCTGCACGTAGCCGAGGGCCATCACGTAATCGCGGGCTTCGTCGTCGAGGGAGATGTCGACCGTGGTGAACTCCAGCCCGGCCTTGGTCAAAGCCTTCTCGGTCGCCTTGCACTGCATGCAGGCCGGCTTGCTGTAAAGGGTGATCGACATGGTTCTCGCACTCTTTCTCTACGGGTTTCCGATGGGGATTCAGAGGATTTCTTTTCGTCCCCGGCTCCCCCGGGGCAACACCAAGAAACACTATACCTTGGGGGGAATATCGGCAACCGATACTACATGTAGTAGTTACACGGCTGGTATTCCCAGGATAAGGTCCGGGAATGACCTACATGTAGTTCAAACGTAAACACCGCCCTGCTCCCACCGGTGTAATTCGGGGAACGTGAGCGGGCGGGCGAAGCTGGCGTCGAAAAGCGAAAAGCCCCGCCACCAACCGGTGACGGGGCAGGATTCGCGCTTAGCCCTGGCGAGCCTTGAAGCGGGGATCCTTCTTGTTGATCACGTAAACCTTGCCGTTGCGGCGCACAACCTGGGCGCCCGGCTTGTTCTTCAGCGACCGAAGCGACTTGCGGACCTTCATCGGGCGCTCCTTTCTGCTCGGATTACCTGCAATTAGCGACGCACGACGGGCTGCCGGGTCGCAACACGGGGGTAAATGTTACACACCACCCGCCCTGAATCAAAACCTCCTACCATGATCGCCATGCAGTCTGACATCATCGCCGCCCTCGGCGTGGCCCCGACCATTGACCCGGACACCGAGATCGCCCGGCGGGTGCAGTTTCTCGTGGACTACCTGGACACCACCGGCGCGAAAGGCTACGTGCTGGGCATCTCCGGCGGCCAAGACTCCACGCTCGCGGGACGGCTCGCGCAGCTCGCGGTGGAGCAACGGCGTGCCGACGGCCGCGACGCCACCTTCGTCGCGGTGCGTCTGCCGCACGGCGTGCAGGCCGACGAGGGCGACGCCCAGCTGGCTCTCACGTTCATCCAGCCCGATGAAACGGTCACCGTGGATATCGCGCCCGCCACCGCTGCCATGTCCGGCGCGGTGGCTGAAGCGCTGGGAATCGGCACCCTCGGCGACTTCAACAAGGGCAACGTGAAGGCGCGCATGCGGATGATTGCCCAGTACGCCATTGCCGGCGAGCGCGGTCTCCTGGTGGTCGGCACCGACCACGCGGCGGAGAACGTCACCGGGTTTTTCACCAAACACGGCGACGGCGCCGCCGACCTCGTTCCACTGGCCGGGCTGAACAAGCGCCAGGGTGCGGCGCTGCTGCAGCACCTGAAGGCAGACCCCCGCCTCTGGGAGAAGGTTCCCACCGCCGACCTGGAGGAGGACCGCCCCGCGCTGCCCGACGAGGAAGCGCTCGGCGTCACCTACGCGCACATCGACGACTACCTGGAGGGCAAGCACATCCCCGCCGAGGCAGCCGAGCGTCTTGAGCACCTGTGGCGCGCGGGCCAGCACAAGCGCCACCTGCCCCCGGGCCCGAACGACACCTGGTGGCGCTAGCCCACCACCCGCAGGGTCTCCTCAGCCGCGCGCACGAGCGCCGAGCCGTAGGACGGGCCGTGCGTCCACGCGTGCACCGCCAGCGGGTGCAGCTGGTGCACCGCGATGCGCCGCTGCCAGTCGCGGCCGAGCGATCCCCCGGCGTCGAGATAGCCGTCGACAATCGCGCTGAGGTGCGGAGCGCCGAATAGTTCCAGCATCGCGATGTCGGTCAGCGGGTGGCCACCGTGCGCCGCCGGGTCGATAAACCGCGGGCCGTCCGGGCTGAACAAAAGGTTCCCGGCCCACAGATCGCCGTGGATGCGGGCGAGCGGCGCGTCCTCGTCTTCTTCCACAAGCGCATCGCACGCGCGCTTGACCGCGTCGAAACCGCCCCCACCCAAGTTCCCCGCCTTCACCGCGTGCTCGGCGAAGGGAAGCACGCGCTGCTCCACGTAGAACGGCGCCCAGCGCCGCGTTGGCCGACACTCCTGCCGCCGCGTCCCGATGAAGTTCGGACCATCCCACCCGTGCGCCGGGGCGCCGAACGCATCCGCGCCCATGGCGTGGATAGCCGCCAGCTCGCGCCCGGCGGCGCGCGCGGCCTCCACGGTCGGGCGGGCGGACTCCACCCGCTCGATGGTCAGGGTGTTCGCGTCCTCGTCCACATCGATCACCTCCACCACCGCATCCGACCCTTCGCGCAGCCAACGCAGGTACGCCGCCTCGGCCGCCGCAGCCCCGGGCGCGCTGCCATGCTTCACAAACACCTCAGACATCGATGCCCTCCAATTCCAACAAGTAGCGTTTCGCCTGAACACCGCCACGGTAGCCGCCGAGCTGCCCGTCGCTGCGCAGCACCCGGTGGCACGGAATGAACAGGGGCAGCGGATTAGTCGCGCACGCGCTGCCCACCGCGCGCACGGCCTTCGGGTTACCCACCGCCCGGGCCAGTTCTGCGTAAGTGGTGGTCCGCCCGTACGGCACCTTCGCCAGCTCACGCAGCACCAAGCCGCGGAACGCCGTGACGCCGCGCAGGTCTAGCGGAACGGTAAAATCCCTGCGCTCGCCTGCGAAATACTCGGCCAGCTGCTGGGCGGCTGCGGGGTAGTCCGAAGGTGCGTCGATAGGCAGGGGCTCCCCTGCAAAGCACACCCGAGAAACGCCCGCGCCACCACCCACGACGCGCAGTGCCCCAATAGGTGAATCCATGCCACCCCACGATACGAAAAACTGCCCGGCATATCCGGCCGGGCAGTTTTCATTGGTGGAGCTAACGGGATTCGAACCCGTGACCCCCACACTGCCAGTGTGGTGCGCTACCAACTGCGCCATAGCCCCTTGGATAACTCACGTAAATATACAGCCGGGCCCACGGGCCACCAAATCCCCAGGGGCGCTTCACGGCGATATCGGCGTTTAGCCCTCCGGCTCCGACATAACCGCAGGTCGCGCAAAAACATAACCGCTTTACGCCGATATCGGCATAAAGCGGTTGCGCGAGCGGTAGCGCTTAGAGCTGGGAGAGGGTCTCCGGCCAGTCGTCGCGCTTGCCCTGGATGTCTTCGATGTCCTTGCCGTCCACGAGCACACGCGGGGTCCACGCCTCGCCGGTGTTGTCTTCCTGGTACTTGCGGTTGTTGTCGCCCATGCGCTTGGCGGTATCCACGTACTTGCCGTCGCGGATGTCCTGCACCGCTTCCTTTGACGCGCCGTACTCGGCCGCCATGTCGGCGAAGCCGTCGTTGTCGTACTTGTTGTACGCGGTCTGCTGGTTCTTAAACAGGTAGTCGCGGATAGTGAATGCCTGTGCGATGTCGCCGTGGGCGAACATCGCAAGCTCAGCGGCGAGAGCCTCGGTGGAGTGGCCGACCTGGCCGTTATCCAGTGCGGTCATCGGGCGCAGGTCCACGTTGATCTGGCCCGCCTTGAGCTTTTCCATCATTGCCTCATCGGAGGCGATGTGCAGGTCCGCACAGTGGGTGCAGGAAAAGTCCTCGAACAGTTCGGCGGTCTTCGCGTCCTTGTTGTCGCCGGTGAGGTGGATGATGTCCTCGTCCTCGTTCCACGCGACGTTGATGCCTGTGGTGTCGAACAGCTCTTCCTGCTTCGCGGCGCTGCGGTTCTCGCGGCCGTTGAAGACGATGAGGCCGATCACGAGCAGTGCGATGGCAATGACAGCGACGACGGCCCAGATGAAGGCCGCGCTGCCCTTCTTGTTCGGATTCTCCACTTTGCGTGTGGTCACAGTTATCTCCTGTTGTGCGTGCCGGAAGGCATGTCGGATGCTGCTTACCCAGCCAAGTTTAGGGGTAGACAGCGAACTTCTTAAACGGGCGCCACATCATAAACCCTGTGATTGCGATGTAGAGCACGTCGCGCGCCACCGTGACGAGCAGGTTAGTCTCCCCCTCCCCTGCGGCGGAGGGGTCGAAGCAACCACAGTCAATGACCAGGCCGCGTTGCCACGCTGACAGCATGCCGATGATGAACAACACTAAAACGATGATGGAGACCTTGCCGGACCAGCGCAGCTTGATCCCCAACAGCAGCAGCAGTCCGCCCGCCAACTCCAGCGGGCCGATGATGTGCGCCAGCAGGTAGGACCAGTCGGGGGTGAAGATCTCGTAGGCCTCGATGGTCTTGGTCACGTCGAGCGGGACGCCGATTTTCGAAGTGCCGGCATCGATCCACACGTACGCCATATAGAAGCGCGCAAGGGCTGAGAGGATATCCAGCACCAGCGCTTTGGTGTCGCGCGCCGGGGCTGGAGTCGTCGTAGTGCTCATTACCAGAACATTAGTCCACTTACTGCCCCAGCACGTCCGCGACGAGCGCTTGGGCCTCCTCCTGCACCTGCTTCACGTGCTGTTCACCCTTGAAAGATTCCGCGTAGATCTTGTACTTGTCCTCGGTGCCAGAGGGGCGCGCCGCGAACCACGCGTTTTCCGTGGTCACTTTCAAGCCGCCGATGGCTGCGCCGTTGCCAGGAGCTTCCGTCAGCTTTGCGACGATCGCTTCGCCCGCCAACGTATCCGCCGTGACCTGCTCCGCCGACAGCGCCTTCAACTTCGCCTTTTCTTCGCGGCCCGCCGGGGCGTCGATACGCGCGTACGCCGGCGAGCCGAACTGCCGCTCCAGCTCCGCGTAACGCTGGGACGGGGTTGCGCCGGTCACGGCGGTGATCTCCGCGGCCAGCAGGTCCATGATCAACCCGTCCTTGTCGGTGGACCACACCGTGCCGTCCTTGCGCAGGAAGGACGCGCCGGCGGATTCTTCGCCGCCGAAGCCGATGGTGCCGTCGATAAGCCCCGGCACAAACCACTTGAACCCGACTGGCACTTCCACCAGCTCGCGGCCGAGCGAGGCCACCACGCGGTCGATCATGGAAGACGACACCAGCGTCTTGCCCACGGCAGTCCCCGCGGCCCAGCCGTCGCGGTGGCTGAACAGGTACTCGATGGCCACGGCGAGGTAGTGGTTCGGGTTCATCAACCCCGCGTCCGGGGTGACAATGCCGTGGCGGTCTGCGTCCGCGTCGTTGCCCGTTGCCAGGTCGAACTTGTCGCGGTTATGCACAAGCGAGGCCATGGAGTTCGGGCTGGAGCAGTCCATCCGGATCTTGCCGTCGGTGTCCAGGGTCATAAACCGCCACGTAGCGTCCACGTTCGGGTTGACCACCTCGAGGTTCAGCCCGTAGCGCTGCCCGATCGCACCCCAGTAGTCCACGGACGCCCCACCCATGGGGTCGGCGCCGATATGCAGGCCGGACGCCTTGATCGCGTCCAGGTCCACCACGTTGCCCAGGTCGGACACATAGTGGTCGAGGTAGTCGAACTTCCCGGCGCGTGCGTCCAGCACGCCGCTTACCGACGCCCTCCGGACCCCCTCCAGCCCTGCCTTGATGTACTCGTTCGCGCGGGCGGCGATCCAGTCGGTCGCCTCAGCCGGGGCCGGCCCGCCGGTGGGCGGGTTGTATTTGAAGCCGCCGTCGCGCGGCGGGTTGTGGGACGGGGTGACCACAATGCCGTCGGCCGTGCCATCCTTGTGCGTCAGGATGGCGTGGGAGACGGCCGGAGTGGGGGTGTAGCGCCCGGAGGCGTCGACAAGCACCGGCACCTCGTTGGCAATGAGCACCTCCAGTGCGGAGAGCATCGCCGGCTCCGACAGGGCGTGGGTGTCGCGGCCGATGTAGACCGGGCCGTCGATGCCCTCGCCGCGGCGGTAGTCCACGATCGCCTGCGTGGTGGCGAGGATGTGCGCCTCGTTGAACGCGTTGTCCAGGGAGGATCCGCGGTGGCCGGAGGTGCCGAACGCGACCTGCTGGTCCGGATTGTCCGGGTCGATGTCGCGGGTGTAGTAGGCGGCAACCACCTCCGCGATGTCGATGAGGTCCTCGCTGCGTGCGGGTTGGCCGGCGCGCTCGTGTGCCATAGTCGTTCTCCTTTGCGGTCAAGCGGGCGTTTACCACCATCATCGCGCGTGAATGTAAATCTCGCCACCTTAATACTATTCGCTTTGTCGTATGTTTTACTGCTGGGCATGCTCGACACCATGAACGACTTCCTCAGCGCCGTCTCCTCCTTCGTCTGGGGCCCGTTCCTGCTTATCCCCCTGCTCCTCGGCACCGGCCTGTTCCTCACCATCCGCCTGCGCGGCATCCAGTTCCGCACACTCGGACGCGCCGCGCGTCACGCGTTTGTTGATAAGGCGGAAGAAGGCGCCGGAGACATCTCCAACTACCAGGCGCTCACCACCGCCCTAGCCGCCACGGTAGGCACCGGCAACATCGTCGGCGTGGCCACCGCGATCTCCATCGGCGGGCCCGGCGCGCTGTTTTGGATCTGGGTCACCGGCATTGTCGGCATGGCGTCGAAGTACTCCGAGGCCTATTTAGGTGTGCGCTTCCGCACGACCGACAAGAGGGGCAAGCAGCAAGGCGGCCCGCACGAGTACCTGAAACGGGGTGTGGGCGGCGGCTTCGGCAAATTCCTCGCCGCGGCGTTCACGCTATTTACTATCTTCGCGTCCTTCGGCATCGGCAACCTCGCCCAGGGCAACTCCATCGCCGCGGGCATGAACGACGCCTTCGGTATCAGCCCCAACGTCGCCGGGGTGATCATCTTCTTCGCCGTGGGCGCTGCCGTCCTCGGCGGCATCGAGGGCATCGGCAAGATCACCGCCGCGTTCGTGCCGCTAATGATTGTCATCTACGCCGGCGGCGGCATCACCGCGCTAGTTCTGATGGCGGACCGCGTCCCGGATGCGATCGCCACCATCTTCACCGACGCATTCACCGGCACCGCCGCAACAGGCGGCTTCGTCGGCTCCGGCATCATGCTAGCCATCCAGTTCGGTGTGGCCCGCGGCATCTTCTCCAACGAGTCCGGCATGGGCTCCGCGGCGATCGCCGCCGCGGCCGCGAAGACGCAGCACCCGGCGCGCCAGGCGCTGGTGTCCATGACGCAGACGTTCATCGACACCATCATCGTGGTCACCATCACCGGCCTGGTCATCGTCACCGCCGGCACGTGGGACATGGGCCGGGAAGAAGCAGCGACGATGACGGCCGCGGCGTTCGGCCAGGCTCTGCCCGGCGAGTGGGGCAGCCTGATCGTCTCAGTTGCCCTGATCTTTTTCGCGTTTTCCACCATCTTGGGCTGGTCCTACTACGGCGAGCGCGCCATCGTGGCGCTCGTCGGCGACTGGGCCTCCATCCCCTACCGCATGTTCTTCACCGCCCTGTCTTTCGTCGGCGCCGTAGCGTCGCTGGAGCTGGCGTGGACGTTCTCCGACCTGTCCAATGGGCTGATGGCCATTCCCAACCTCATCGGCCTGCTCATCCTGTCCGGTCTGGTGGTGCGCGAAACCCGCGAGTACCTGGACTGGGACCCGAAGCTGACAAAGTCGCCGGGCGAGGTCGCCGACTTCGTCGCACGCCAGAAGATGGACTGGCGTTAGACTCTGCGCCGTGGAAAATCTCCGGACTGCACTACTGATCGGCTTCGGGGCGGGCTTCGGGGCCGTCGCGAGGCACCTTGTGCTTCTTAGCGCCGCCCCGGGGTCCGCGTCTGCACTTGCGTTGACGTTCGCTGTCAACATCGCCGGATGCTTCGCCATGGGCGCCTTCAAGCCGGGGCCGGTGTGGGGCACTGGCTTCCTCGGCGGGTTGACCACCTTTTCCGCCATCTCGGTCGCGGCGATGCAGTCCGAGGCCCTCCACGCCCTGGTCCTTGTGGTGCTCAGCTTTGCGACGTCTATAGCCGCCTACCTTCTCGGCGACACCCTCCGGGAGCGGCGCCATGTCTCCTAGCTGGTTCGGATTGGCGCTCACGCTCGCCGTCGTATTCACGGGCGGTGTCCTCGGCGGCATGGCGCGCTACGGGCTGACCCGGCTGATCGACAACGCCCGCGCCGCCACCTTCGCCGCCAACACCGTGGCCTGCACCATCGCCGGTTTAGCCGCCACCGCCCCAATCGCGTGGCAGATCGGGCTCGGCGCCGGATTCGCCGGCGCGTTGTCCACCTGGTCCACCTTTTCGCGCGAACTCGGCGACATGATCACGGCCGGTAAGCGCCAGCAGGCCCTGCGCTACGCACTGCGCACAGCCGTGCTGGGTATCATCGGGGCCTGGTTCGGCATGCGCTGGGGCCTTCGCGCGTTCAGCGGGTAGGGGTCTACACTGGACGAATGTGCAGTTCGACGACCTGGAAACCGGCCTTACCGTAGCGCTCGGTGCGGGGCTTGGGGCTGTCGCACGCTACCTGGTGCTTGTGTGGGTGAGTCCCGCTTCCCCCGAAGCTTTGGTTCTGGCGGTGACGTTCGCTGTGAACCTGCTCGCGTGTTTTGCCATGGGGCTTTTCCGCCCCGGGGCGTTTTGGGGAGTCGGCTTCCTCGGGGGGTTTAGCACCCTGTCCGCCGTCGCGCTCGCCGCCACCTCGAACTCACCGTTGTGGGCGGTGTTCATCATCGTGCTCAGCCTCACCACCGCCACCCTGGCCTGGATGGCCGGCGACGCCACCCGGAGGCACCGGCATGCCTGACCTGCTGCCTCTGTTCGTCGGAGTTGTGGCCGTGTTCATCGGCGGAATGCTAGGCGGGTTTGTCCGCTGGCTGCTCATGCGCCAGATCCACAGCACGTTGGCGTCCACGTTCGCGGCGAACGTCTCGGCGGCCGCAGTCATCGGTTTCGCGGTGGCAGCGCCGGGCGTGTTGCGCGTCGGCATCGGTGTGGGTTTCGCAGGTGCCCTGTCCACCCTGTCCATGCTCGCACGACAGCTCGGGGAGATGGCCAAGGCCGGCGAGTTCGTCCTGGCCGCGAAGTACGGCGTGGGCACCGCCCTGGCCGCCATCGCCGCCTCCGCGGTCGGCGTCTACGGCTTCGGGTAGCGCCTACTCCGCGATGGCGTCCAGCGGCGGCGTCTTCGCGGCCCTGCCGGCCGGCCACACCGCGGCAAGCAAGCCGACGACAAACGAGCCGGCGAGCACGGTCAAGATGAGGGGCCACGGAACGACAATCGTCGTTAAGCCTTTTGCCTCAAGGACCGTCAGGAACGCCCACCCTAAGCCGAGCCCCAACAGCACACCCAAGACCGCCCCGTAGACGGTCATCTGCACCGACTCCAGCGTGATCATCGTGCGCACCTGGCGGCGCTCAATCACCGACAGCGTCAGCGTGTTCACAATGCCCAGGATCGGCTTATCGTCACGAGCATGGCTCGCCAGGCCCGTTCACTGGTGGACCTGCACACGATTGTCGAGGATCTGGTGGGCCGCGGGGTTTCGGTGAGGTTTCTGCGCGAGGGGCAGACCTATTCGGCGAAGGCTGACCCGATTGCCAAACTGATGCTGAGGCTTATGGGTAGTGTCGCCGAGTTTGAGCGCTTCATCATTAAGGAGCGCCAGTCTGAGGGAATCGCCCGCGCGAAGGCGCGCGGGGCCTACAATGGCCGGGCTAAGGTGCTCACCGATGCCCAGGTCGCTCAGGCCCGAGGGTGGGTGGACGATGGTATACCGAAGGCTGAGGTGGCCCGCCGACTCAGGATCGGGCGGACCACCTTGTATAAATACCTCGCGGGAAACTCTGGATAAACACCCTCTCCTAGCGACCGCTCCTACTCTCGCGCTTCGCTGAGGCCATCCGCAATACTGCGCCACAGAGAACTGATGATGACTGCGGTAATTAAATAACCGCTGACCGCATAGTTGAAAAGGCCGCTACACATCTCATCGCTAAGTATGTCGTAAATCAGAAAAACGGGTGCTAGTAAAACCATTACGACTATGAAACGGTATGGAGAAAGCAACTTCCGCTTAGCTGAAAGGTGGACTAGGTACCCGATTGCCATGATGCATAAGGAGATGAATAGCGCGACCACTGCACCAAAAACCACATAGATCATGTTTCTCTCTAAGTTCTTTTAGGGGTGTCCACGACATCCATTGCGTTCGATCTTATTCCGGAACCTCGGTTCCCTGTGTTGCCTGGATGGGATCCGGGTAACTATCGGTCGTGGCGTCGCTTGGCGTGGGGGTCTCTTCTTCTCGGATTGTTGGAAGTGAAGTGGGTATGCTGCCACCCTTCAGTGCCGCTTCAATTTCCTCCGACGATGTTCCTGCCGGGAAGAGCGGGACGAGATCCATATTTTCGCTCAACTGGTAGTCTGCCGTGTCAACCACTTCAGCATCCGGAAGGGCAGATACGGCGTCCGAATTGGGGACGCTAAACGTTCTAACGGAGGAAGTGTTCTTATCTGCGGTGATGTAAGTGGCAGATGCAGTCGAGGCTCGCTTCCGCAGATTGCCTGCCAGTCGGGACCATGAATACCGAGCGACAGTCTCAGTGTTCAAAGGACCGAAGGCAGATCCATTTGAAACGGGCCCCCATGCTTGCACATTCAATCTGATAGTAGTGATCCCTAGGACGGTAGTCGGGACAAATCTGAAGTTGATAAACCGGTCGGCACCTTCGGGGTGTCCCTCCAGCGATTTTAGGGTGAAACCATCTGGGGAAATGGCCTCTACTCGTACCGGGGCATCCACTCCTATTGCCGTCTCAAGCCTGCAAGTCTGTCCTACACGGAGAATGTCAGGGCAGCCCGTGAAAGTGAAATATTGATTAAAGTGGGTGGTCAACTCTCGATTTAGGGCCTGCGGGGTCCATTGCTCACTGATATTGAAAATATCGTAAAACTGGTTGTAGCTACCATATGCAGATTCGTAGATTGGTAGGGATGCTGGCCTAAAAGGCACCCATTGAAGAGCGTGGCCTTGGAATTCTTGTTGAACTGCGCCGTCGTTCAAACGTCGTTCCTCGGATACGGGAAAACCGAATCTACTCTTCTCCCACCCGTTCTTACCCCAATAGTTTCTAATTTCACCTAGCACTTTATGCGCGCCAGTGGACGGGCTCCAATAGATCGAGCCTCCTTGGAAGTGATTGAACTTTCCTTCTCCGCCAGGAGTGTTGATCTCGTCGGTCGTAGGAAAGCCAAGCGGGCCCATTTCCCAGTCGCTCAAACCCCATTGCTTTTTGATCTCGCCTTGGACATTATGCGCGCCGGTGGACGGGCTCCAATAGATCGAGCCTCCTTGGAAGTGATTGAATCGCCCTCCCGGCCGCCGAGTGGGAAGTTCATCTGTGGCGGGATAACCGAGATACTCCCGTTCCCACCCCAGCTGCGCCCATTTGTCCCTGATTGCCCCTCCAACTTGGTGGGCGGTTCCGCCATCGACGTTTGGGTGCCAATAAATAGAGGAGTCGCGAGCGAAGACCTGAAAACGGCCATTCCACGCCGCTACACTTTCGGGGGTTAATGCATCCCCAAATGTGGGCCAGCCGCCGAGACGCTGATACGTTTCTTCAATTCGGCCTCCGATCCAATGCCCATGAAAGACATCGGCGGTAGCTGTGGCCGTACCTAAACTGCACGCGACAAGAAATGCGGTGGCCGAGGAGAGAATTCGACTACCATATCCCATTTTTGCCTCCTCCTTAGCGGGAAAATCGTCTTTCTTGTTAGAGTATCGGGTCGCCTTAGCCTTTGTAGGACTTTCGAACCTCCGATATTGGGGTCAGTGAATCTCTTTCGTGCATGCAACTCTGTGACTTACGATTCCATCCAACTAACTCGAAGTAAGGACGCCAGAAAAGAGCGATCCCATGAGCAGTAACCGCCAGCAGGTTCCACTGACTGTGTGGGACGGCGATGACCACTGCCAAGGAGAGCAGCGCGTAGAGGATAAACGGCATCTGGTCGATCAGGGCAGCAACTTCCCCGGTCATGTCCTCGGTCGAGCGGACTTGGACGACGATATCCAGGCGGACCGCATCTTCGAGGTTCGCCCGCAGCTGCGCTTAGTCAACTGTGCCGTCGATGTTCACCCCGATCATGAGGACACGGCCCTAGCCCCGAAAGCCTGTGGCCGCAGCCGCCTCGTCGGACACCACGAACGACTGCAGGATGTTGGAACCCTGCAATAGCCCGCCGAGGGTGGCCTCAACTGCCTCGCCCGAGGGCCCTGCCACAGCCACTGTGTCGTCGACATCCCATCCCCGTTAACGCGGGATTGCCGCCGGCGCGATCACGGTAAAGCCGTCAAAGCTGGAGCTGTCCTCCACGACGTCCAGGGCGAGGAGGTCCGCTGGATCAGGGTATGATACTGGGCCAGGCGCCAGATCGTGCGCTACCCACAACAACCACCAGGGGGCATGCCGTGTTACCGCGTCGACCGGGTGAGGGCTGCGCATAAACGAACGCACCCGCCGGCACTGGTGTGTGCGGGCGGGTGCTGTGTGTGAAGTTGTTGGGTCGGCGGTAACCTACTCTCCCACTCCCTCCCGGGGGCAG
>ERZ1029858.75-NODE-75-length-58368-cov-138.267745_pt1 | contig 58368 bp, 65 predicted proteins | sample MGYA00519237_ERZ1029858 | MGnify/ENA primary metagenome ERZ1029858 (study PRJEB33666, sample SAMEA4610919) | skin metagenome | biome: Human-associated habitat; feature: Malodor aspect; material: skin | place: Philippines | collected 2015-08 ...
ACCACGCCACCACCGGCACACACCCAAAAACAGGCACACACCAACACAGTGCACACAAGGCAGGCAAACACACCCACGCAACAAAAGTACATTGGCACACTATCGAGTTCTCAAACAACACCAGCACACCCAACACCAACCCACACACAGTGAGCCAGCATCAAAGCGACTTTGGAATCCACCAGCGATTGTTTTCCTGCCCGCCACACAAACCAGAGAACATCATCTCGCTCTCCAGCGGGGCGTTGTCGGTCTCGCTGACTCGATATAAGTTACACACACCCCACACACAACACAAACCCGCAGCACAATCCAGGTTTTTATGGGTCTTTAAAAGCTCGCTTTGGGTTCATATAGCCACCCAGATACGCCACCTGCAGTGCAGCACCGATCAGCGATAGTGCTCCCGCGACTACAAGGAGGTAGACGGCTTCACCGTCCCTTAAGCTTTCCGCTTCCGCCGCTTGTGAGATAGGAATGGCCATCAACATCGCCGGAAATAACCCAATCTCACTGCGCCGCGCCTTCATGGCGGTGCCCAGTACTGCGCAGGCGAACCCACCCGCCGCCCCGACCACTACCGCGGCCCAGCTCAAATCCGAGGCGACACCAACAACAACGGCGTAGAGCAGCACCGACGCAACTGAAGCCGCGAGCGACACTCCGAGCCAGCGCCGACGTGGCACCCCGTAGCTTGCGCCCACGTCCGGGCCAACGATTCCCGTGCCATTCATGCAATACACGCCGTACCAAACCAACAGCGGTAGAAATCCAATCCATGCCCTGAGCGGCTCAGAATCAATGAAGCTTGCCAGGTACAGCGTCACGCAATGCGCCACCGCGATACCCAACGCCCACAGCAGCTGTGGTTTCCACACCAGTTCCGCGAGGAAGCCGCGCGATCCTAACCGCGACCGAACGCGCTCGCGGGGCCCGGGCACCTCGCCGGTGACGTAGCGCTGACCCATGATCAGGCCTATGGCGACAGCCCCCAACGCACCCGCCACTCCGACCCAATCAGGCCGAAGCGCCAGGGCAACCCCCACGCCCACGATCACCGCCGGCACTATGGCCATCGCGGTCAGCCGCAGCCTCGAACCTCGGGGCATGCCGTATGCCGCATAGGTGGTTTCCTCCGTCGAAAGCGCGCCGACGACAACCAGCGTCACAAGCGACGGCGCGAGCACAGCGTTCAGCGTCTGGTCGGTGTTGGCCGCGCCAAGGGCGAACATCACCCCCACCGGGACCATCCAGAACAGCCTGCTCAATGGCCGCGCTGTGAACTGGTGGCGGAAGAATCCGAACAGGGTCGTGTTCATCAGTACACCTCCAGGTAGTGCTCGATGAGGTCGTCGAATCGCGCGGGGCGGGCATGGCGCGTTGCGTCGTCGATAGGCAAAAGCTCGTTGCCGGCGACCGCGAAGGCGTCGGCGTCCTCAGGGGCGCATTGCTTAGCGACGGTCCCCTCACGGCCCAGCACCACCGCCGTATCCAGCACCTTCGCCGCGTCTTCGATGTGGTGGGTGGCCATGACGATGGTGCGGCCCGTGCCGGCCTGCGCGAGCAGGTGGCGGTAGAACACGTCAGTGTTGTGGGTGTCGAGGCCGACGTACGGCTCGTCGAGAAGCAGAAGGTCGGTGCCGGCGGCCAGGCCGATGACGATGGCGACCATCGCGCGCTGGCCGCGCGAAAGCTTCCGGTAACGGGTTTCCAGGGCCTGATCCATGGCGAAGTCGGCGGTCAGGGCGTCGGCAAGCTGCTGGTCCCAGGGCCGGTAGCGAAGGCGGGCGCCTTTGATCACGTCTGCGCCGGACCAGCTGCCCGGGTACGCCGTGTCCACGCCGGTCAGGCATGTGCGGTCCATGACACGGGCATTGTCGAAGGGGCGCTGACCAAACACCTCGACGGTGCCCGAGGTCGGTTTGAGTTGGCCGGCGATGATGCGTAGCAGGGTGGATTTACCCACGCCGTTGCGGCCGAGCAGGCCGTGGATACCGGGGCCCAGGTCCAGGTCGACGCCGTTGAGGATGGTTTTGGTGCCGAACGTGCGGGTCAGCTGACTGGTGTGGATGGTCATTGGTACATGCCTCTACTTTCTGCGACTCGGTCGATGAGGTCGTGGAGGTCGGAGCGGGTATAGCCCAGGTGCAGGGCTTCGTCGATGAGGGGGGCGATGAATGCGCCGGCGAAGTCGTCGCGGCGCTTGGCCAAAATGCGCTCGCGGGCGCCTTCGGTGACGAACATGCCAAGGCCGCGGCGCTTTTCCAGCACGTGATCGTCGGCAAGCAGTGCGAGCCCCTTGCGTGCCGTCGCCGGATTGATCTCGTGGAATTGGGCGAGCTGGTTTGTCGACGGCGCTTGCTCGCCGGGCTTCAGGGTGCCGTCGACGATGAGGTCGGCGACGAAGTTGGCGATCTGCACGAAGAGCGGCTCGGCATCCGTGTTCATGCGCTCCCCTCCGGTTGATCGGTTAGTTACTCGAGTAACTAACTAACTATCACCACAAGCCCAGAGACGCAACAGTTTCGCAGCAAACCGTGACGTTGCCGACGTGGAACGACTGAGGATTTTCAGGCAAGATGGTGCGTGTAAATCAACTTAGGAACGAATAAGAATCGGAATTTAGGAGCCATGCTTGAACGCACACTGGTGTTCGTCGACACGTCATACCTGCTTGCGAGCTTTTACAACTCGTGGGAAATCGGCGCACGCGCACAGTTAGAAATTGATTTGCCGGAGGTTGTGGCGACCCTCGGCAAAATGATCACGACCCAACTCAACCAACCCATCCACCGCCAATTCTGGTACGACGGCATCCCCGACTCCGGCCCGCACCGCTACCAGCGCGCCCTGCGCACCTGCGACGGCGTGCAACTGCGCACCGGCCAACTCATCGAGTGGGGCGAGCGCCGCACCCAGAAAGGCGTGGACACCCGCCTCGTTGCCGACCTCGTGGTTAACGGCATGAGCGAAAAATTCACCGACTTCGTACTGGTCTCCGGCGACGCGGACATGATCCCCGGCGTCGAAGAAGTGACCAGCCGCGGCGCACGCATGCACCTCTACGGCTTCGGCTGGGACTCCATGTCCTCCGCCCTGCGACACGCATGCGACAGCACTACCATCCTCGACCCACGCGAAGACTTCGCAGACGCCATGCGGCTCCAGGTCCTCGAGGGCCCGCTACCGCCGAGCATCAGGGAGCGCCCGCTTAGCGACGCAGCTCCGCTCGACGAGGCCGACGGCCCCACCGCCGTCCCCGGGTTGGGGCCCGACCCGCTCCGGCCAGACGCGGAGGAGACCACCGTCGGCGACGCGAAAGCCGCGAACGACGCCGCCCAGACACCTGCTTCGGAGCCAGCCGCCCCCGAAGCGGCAGAGAAGCCCGGCGTCGTCGGCACACCTACCGCGCAGCAGCGGACCCACCAGCCGGAATCCCCGGAGATGGATGAGCCGTCCGAGGCCCAGGTCGAAGCGAACAACGAATCCAACAAGCCGGGCAACCACAACGTTTCGAGCGAGCAGAAGCGTCCTGACGTGCCTTCCCCGGCGTCTCTCGCTGGCAGTACCTCGGACGCGCCGAAACCCGGTCCGAAGCCTGCGCCCAAGCCGTCCATGATGGCGCCGCGCCGAAAGCTTCGCTCGCGCTACGTGCCACTGCCCGAGGAGGTGTGGACCTCCGCCGGATTCCAAACCCCCTACGACGTGGGCCAACAGTACGCCACCTGGTGGTTTGAAAACGCCGCATCCAGCGAGCAGCGCGATAGTGCCCATCTCCTCTCCGGCGGCGGACTGCCCCCGGAGATCGACCGGCCGCTTTTGCAGTTTGCCTGCGAAACGTTGCACGAGTACACCCTGACCGAGACGCAGCGCGTCAACCTCCGCGACGGGTTCCACTCTGGAATCCGCGGCGTGCTCATCAACATCCGGCGGGGCCAGTAGCCCGGCGCCACCCCCGGGCCTGAGCTGGGCCGTCTGTGAGCCGTCCTGCGGGGTGCGGCTAGTCCTCGTCCTTCACGTACTTTTCTGCGTCGGCGAGGATGTCGTCGGCACCGGCCTCAAGCTGGCGGTCAGCGCCGGCCTCGGCACCGCCGCCGGCCTCGAGCTCGCCAGCCATGGATGCGCGGATCTGGTCCAGGCGGCTGGCGGCAGCCACGTCGGAGGTGCCGGACTCGATCTCGGCCATGCGGTTCGTCATGGAGTCCTTCATCAATTCCTGCTGGCCCAGCGCGTTGGCGTAGCGGCGCTCGATCTTGTCGCGCACTCCGTCAAGGGTGGGCACGTCGCGGTCATTGAACTGGTTCATGGAATCCATGGTCGCGGCCGTCTGCTCCTGCATCCGTGCCTGGTTGAGCTGGGACTCCAGCTGGGACACCTGGGCGAGCTGGTCTTTCAGGTGCGCCTCGGACTGCTGCTGCTTCGCCTGAGCTTCCTTGGCGGCGTGCTCTGCTGCGGCGTAGGCCTGCTTCGTCTTCTCCAGCTCCTGTTCCACGGCGACGAGCTGCGTCGCAATTGCCTCCGCGGCACCGTTGAACTGCTGCGCCTTCTCAGCATCGCCGGCGGCGGACGCTTTGTCGGCGGCCTGGATCGCGGTGCGGGCCTTGGTTTGCAAGTCCTCCTGGGATGTGATCAGGCGCTCCATCTTCATCTGCAACTGGTTCCGGTTGCCGATGATGTTCGCGGCATGCTCGGTGACAGCCTTGTGCTGCTCTTTCGCCGCCACGACTGCCTGCTGAATTTGCACCTTCGGGTCCGCGTTCTGGTCGATCTTAGAGTCGAACGACTGCATCAGGTACTTCCAGCCCTTGCTAAACGGGTTTGCCATGGGGGTTGTCCTTTCCGTGAGGTGGCTTCGTCGTAAGGCGAGTGTACGCATGAAAAAAGCGCCCGTCCGGCGGGCGCTTGGGGCGGAAGCCTACTGTTCGGAGGCGTTCTGCTCCGCAATCTGGCGGCGGACGTCGTCCATGTCCAAGCCCTTGACCTGCTGGATCAAGTCGTCGAACGCAGCGGGCGGCAAGGCGCCTGCGTTGCGGAAGACCATGATGCCGTCGCGGAAAGCCATGAGGGTCGGGATGGCCTGGATCTCCAGCGCGGAGGCGAGCTGCTGGTGCGCCTCGGTGTCGAGCTTGGCAAACACGACATCGTCGTGCTTTTCAGACGCCTTCTCGTAGGTCGGCGCGAACTGCTTGCACGGGCCACACCATTCCGCCCATGCGTCGACGAACACAATGCCGTCCTGGGTAACGGTCTGCTCGAACGTGTCCTCGGTTACATCGATGGTGCTCACGGTACGCTCCTTAAAGCTTTTGGTTATTGTTTAAGAAATTGCAACGGCTACAACCCTAACAATCTCCGCGCTATTCCAAGCCGGGGAAAATCGCAGAAGAGCCAGACCAGGAGGCGTGCAGCAGCCATGACGAAGACGTACCGGATCTCGGGCCCGAAGGACGAAGTCGCGGTCGATTCGCTCAAAGACGAACTGTCGGTGGTGAAAGGAACGCACGAGATCGACTTGGACCTGGATAAGGGCCAGCTCACCGTTGTCGGTTTCACCTTCGCTGATGAGGACATCGTGCAGGCGGCGAAAAACGCCGGCTACACGTTGGAGGTTTAGCGCCTACCATCGGCCGTGGATCCAATTCCCGACACAGGAAGGACAGAACCATGGCACAACGTGAGTTCGACGTCGAAGGTATGACCTGCGGCCATTGCGAGATGAGCGTGCAAGAGGAGATCTCCGAGGTTGCAGGCGTGACGTCGGTGAACGCGGACCACACCACTGGCAAGGTCACGGTGGAAGGCGACGGCTACTCCACCGAGGACATCGAAGCCGCGGTGAAGGAAGCGGGTTACACGCTCGCCTAAGTCGGGCCTATGGTGGGGGTATGACCCAAACCCCCACAGCATTGCAACACATTGAGTTGGGCGTGACGGGGATGACGTGCTCGTCGTGCTCGTCGCGCGTGCAACGCAAGTTAAACAAGCTCGACGGTGTGGACGCTTCCGTGAACTTTTCCACGGAGACGGCGGTCGTGGACTTCGATGCGTCCACCACTACCCCGCAGATGCTTATCGACGAAGTGCGCAAGGCGGGGTACGACGCATTTGCGATGAACGACGGCTCGGGTGGATTGGGGGATGAGGGGGACACCGGAGGGGCGTCGTCAAGCGACAAGCTCGAAGACGCGAGGCTTGCAGAAGCCGAGGACCTCAAGCGCACCACCATCTGGTCCGCGTTGGTGTCGCTGCCGGTAATGCTGGTGAGCATGATCCCGTCTCTGCAGTTCACCAACTGGCAGTGGGCGGCGTTTGCGGCGGCGACGCTGGTGTATTTCGCGGCGGGCAGCGTCTTCCACCGCGCGACGTGGGTGAACCTCAAGCACGGCGCGATGACGATGGACACGCTGATCACGCTCGGCACAACCGCGGCGTACTTGTGGTCCGTGTGGGCGCTGTTTTTTGGTAACGCAGGCGAACCGGGCATGACGATGGAGATGTCCATCCTCCCCTCGCACGCGGGGATGGACGAGATTTACCTCGAATCCGTCTGCGTGGTGATCACGTTCCTACTGCTCGGACGCTGGTTTGAAACGCGCGCGAAGGGGCAGTCCTCCGAAGCGCTGCGAGAGCTGCTGGACATGGGCGCGAAGGACGCCGCCGTGATCCGCGACGGCAAGGAGGTGCGTGTTCCCATCGGGCAGGTCGCGGTGGGCGACCGGTTCATCGTGCGCCCGGGAGAGAAAGTGGCGACGGACGGGCGCGTGGTGTCCGGGCACTCCGCGGTGGATGAGTCCATGCTCACCGGCGAGTCCGTGCCTGTTGAGGTGCAGGAAGGCTCTACCGTCACCGGTGCCACGCTGAACACGTCCGGCCGTTTGGTGGTGGAGGCCACCCGAGTCGGGTCTGAAACCACCCTGGCCCAGATGGGCAAGCTCGTGCGTGACGCGCAGGCCGGTAAGGCGCCTGTGGAGCGACTGGTAGACCGGATTTCCCAGGTGTTCGTGCCCGCAGTTGTGGTAATCGCGCTGGTGACGTTGGTCGGACACCTGCTCGTGGGGCACGGCACGGCGCACGCGTTCACCGCCGCGGTGGCGGTGCTGATCATTGCCTGCCCTTGCGCGCTCGGCCTGGCCACCCCCACCGCCATCTTGGTGGGCACCGGCCGCGGCGCACAGCTGGGGCTGTTGATCAAGGGCCCGGAGGTGCTCGAATCCACCCGCCAGGTGGACACGGTGGTCATGGATAAAACCGGCACGATCACCTCCGGCCAGATGGGTGTGTCCGATGTGGTTGCCGCCCCTGGGGTCGAAGCGGACGAGGTGCTGCGCCTGGCCGCTGGCGTGGAATCTGGCTCCGAGCACCCGATCGCGCGCGCGATCGTGGGCGCCGCGGAGGACGTGCCGGAGTTTGAGAATTTCCAGAACGAGGTGGGCCAGGGTGCGTCTGCGCTTATCGACGGCCGTTCCGTCCGCGTGGGCCGCCCCACCGTCGACCTGGCCGGGCTGCGTGACGCGTTTGAAAAGGCCCAGCGCGCGGGTAGCACCCCCGTCGCGGTGGAGGTCGACGGTGCACTGGCTGGCCTGGTGGCGGTGCGCGACACGGTAAAGGAAGACTCCGCCGAGGCGGTGGCGCAGCTGCGCGAGTTGGGGCTGACCCCGCACCTGCTCACCGGCGACAACCAGGGCGCAGCCGAGGCCGTGGCGGCGGAAGTGGGCATTGACCCCGCGAACGTGACCGCCGGTGTCCTGCCCGAGGACAAGGTCGACGTGGTCAAGCGCTTGCAGGAGCAGGGCAAGCACGTGGCGATGGTCGGCGACGGAGTCAATGACGCCGCCGCGCTCGCCCAGGCCGACCTGGGATTGGCCATGGGCGGCGGCACCGACGTGGCCATCGAGGCCGCCGACATCACCCTGATGCGCAACTCACTGACCTCCGCCGCCGATGCAATCCGGCTGTCGCGCAAGACCTTGAAAACCATCAAGGGCAACTTGTTCTGGGCTTTCGCCTACAACGTGATTCTCATTCCGGTTGCGGCGTTGGGGTTTATGAACCCGATGCTGGCCGGCATCGCCATGGCGTTCAGCTCGGTGTTCGTGGTGTCCAACTCGCTTCGCCTGCGCGCATTTAACTCCATCGCGGGGTAGGCACCCGCCTACAATCCCCGGCATGACCTCTCCTGAGCAACAGGCACGCCCCATATCGCGCCCCCTATCGCGTACAGAGCGCCTCGATAGGCTTCCCGTCACCGAGAAGCACAAGCGGCTGCTCGTCGGATCCGGCATCGGCTGGGCGCTAGACGCAATGGACATCGGGCTGGTGTCCTTCATCGTCGCCGCGCTCGCAGTGCAGTGGGACCTGGATAAATCGACTACCGGGTGGATCGCGTCGGTGGGCTTCGTGGGCATGGCCATCGGGGCCAGTCTCGGAGGGCTGCTCGCGGACAAAATCGGCCGCCGCCAAGTATTTGCGGCGACGCTGCTGCTGTACGGCCTCGCTACCGGTGCGTCGGCCCTGGCGTGGTCGATGGCGTCACTGATGGTGTTCCGCTTCTTGGTGGGCCTGGGCTTAGGCGCCGAGCTGCCGGTTGCGTCCACCCTGGTCAGCGAGTTTTCTCCGCGTAATGTACGCGGCCGGATGGTGGTGCTGCTGGAGGCGTTCTGGGCAGTGGGCTGGATCATGGCCGCCGTGATCGGCACCTTTGTTGTCGCCCAAAGCGACAGCGGCTGGCGCTGGGGCTTCGCCCTCGGCGCGGTGCCCGCCCTCTACGCCATCTACGTGCGCATGGGCCTGCCGGAGTCCGTCCGCTTCCTGGAAGCCAAAGGCCGGCACGACGAGGCCGAAAATATCGTGCGCTCCTTCGAGGCGGAAGCTGATCCGGCCGGGTTCGACGCAGGGTTTGATGCAGGGTTTGATGCAGGGTTTGACACCACCCAGCCGCCCCGCGATGACACTGTCCACGGCGGCATTTGGGGTCCCGGCCTACGCCGCCGCACCGTCGCTTTTTGGACGATCTGGTTCTGCGTGTCCCTGTCGTACTACGGCGCGTTCATCTGGATCCCGTCGCTGTTAGTGGAGCAAGGTTTCTCACTCGTTCGCTCGTTCACCTTCACGCTGATCATCACCCTCGCACAGCTGCCTGGCTATTTCGCCGCCGCCTGGCTCATCGAGGTCTGGGGCCGACGCATCACGCTTGCGGCCTTCCTGGCCGGTTCGGCCGTCGCCGCATTCGCCTACGGCATGGCCAGCGCGGAGTGGCAGATCATCGCGGCCGGCTGCCTGCTCAGCTTCTTCAACCTGGGCGCATGGGGTGCGCTCTACGCCATCGGCCCGGAGCTCTACCCCACCTCCATCCGCGCCACCGGCACCGGCGCGGGCGCCGCGTTCGGGCGTATCGGCTCTATTCTCGCGCCGCTCATCGTCCCGCCGGTGTTGGCGTTCGGCGGCTCGACGGCGGTGTTCGGGGTCTTTGCGGCCGCGTTCGCGTTAGCCTGCGCGGCCGCGTTTACCCTGCCTGAGCAGCGGGGCGTGGCGATCGTGTGAAGGCGGAACGTGACGTCGTTAAGCAAACAAGCGCGACAAGCGCGCCCGCAAGGAGTTGTCGGCTGTTGCTTTCTCTATCTCCTCGATACTGCGCGGAAGGTTGATCAGGAGCGTGTTCTTGCCCGTCTTCGCCACGGTGATGCTCGGGTCCAGCTTGGCCACTGTTGCAGCGCACGCGGCAGGGCCGTTGATTGAACGCACGGTCATGGCTGTCTCCTTAGTTCGCGGACGTGTGGCTTTGGATCTTAAACCCGTTTACGCAGCGTGTCACCGTTGGAAAGGCATTCCTAACTCCGTAAAGGGTCGTGGGTGGATACGGAAGGGCAGCCTCGCATCAACATCGACGGGGAGTACCCGCACTAGCCGTGCGCCATGTTGACGAAGCGGGAGTAGTGCAGCTGGTGGGCCACCGGGATGGTGTCGATCGGGCCGCCGCGGTGCTTCGCCACGATGATGTCGGCCTCGCCGGCGCGTTCGTCGTCGCGGTCCTGTGAATCCGGGCGATAGAGCAAAAACACCATGTCGGCGTCCTGCTCGAGCGAGCCGGATTCGCGCAGGTCCGCCAGCTGCGGGCGCTTGTCAGTGCGCGCCTCGGGGCCACGGTTGAGCTGCGAGATAGCGATGACGGGGACCTCGAGCTCCTTGGCCAGCAGTTTCAGGTGGCGAGAGAATTCCGAGACCTCCTGCTGGCGGGATTCCACCTTCTTACCGGAGCTCATCAGCTGCAGGTAATCCACCACCACCAAGTCCAGGCCGTGCTGCTGTTTGAGGCGGCGGGCCTTCGAGCGGATTTCCATCATGGTGAGGTTGGGGGAATCGTCGATAAACAGCGGCGCGTCCTGGATCTCGGTGAGGCGCTGGGTGAGTTTCTCCCAGTCCCGCTCCTCCATCTGCCCCGAGCGCATGGACGACAGCTTGATCTCGGTCTCCGCCGAGAGCATTCGCATGATGATCTCGGAGGCGCTCATCTCCAGCGAGAAGATGACCGACGTTTTGCCCTGGTGGATGGAGCAGGAACGCATGAAGTCCAACGCGAGGGTGGATTTACCCACGCCGGGACGGGCCGCGATGATGACCATCTGGCCGGCGTGCAAGCCGTTAGTCAGCTTGTCCAAGTCGATGAAGCCGGTGGGCACACCCGCCTCGAGCGCGCCGCCGGAGGCGATCATCGTCAACTCGTCAATGGTGGGTTTGAGCAGGTCCGACAGAGGCCGGTAGTCCTCCCCCGACTGGTTGCGGGTGATGGCGAAGACTTTCTGCTGGGCGTGATCGACGATCGCGTCGACCTCCATGCCCTCCTCACCTTCGTAGCCGAGCTGCACCACCTGTGTGCCGGCGTTGACCAGCTGGCGCAGGATGGACTTCTCCTCCACGATCTCCGCGTAGTAGCGCGCGTTCGCCGCGGTGGGGACCTCGGAGATCAGGGTGTGCAGGTACGGTGCGCCACCGATGCGCTCGAGCGCGTTGATGCGGTCGAGGCGCCCGGCGACGATCAGCACGTCTACGTTGCTGCCCTGGGCGAACAGGTCCAATACGGCCTGGTAGATCAGCTGATGCGCGGGGAAGTAGAAGTCGTCCGGGCGCAGGCTTTCCGCCACATCGAGAATAACGTCCGGGTTGAGCAGCATCGCGCCGATGACGGAGCGCTCCGCCAGCTCGTCGTGGGGCGGGGTACGGTACTCCTGCAGCTCGTTGTTACCGCGGTTGAAGTTGGAGTATTTGTTGCCTCCCCCGTTGGACTTGCGACGAGTGGATCCGCCGCCGTTGTCTTGGAAGGCTTCGAAGTCCGCGTCGCTGAAATCCCCGTAATCCGCGGCCGGCTCCGGCGGCGGCACGTAATCCTCGAAGCTGTCGTTTGCGCCCATGTGCTCCCCTTTCGCTGTGTGTATGACACTACCCCGCAACGCAAACCGCACACGTAGTTATCCACAGGCGGTGTGGATAATTGGGAAATGTGCGGGTGAGTTTTCCACAGGGATGGTGTTTGCGGTGTGGAATTCGTGTGGATTCACGTTTCCTAAGCCCAGGAAACCCCTCTATTTCCCGTGCTCAACCTGTATATTTTCACGTTTAGCGCGAGTGACGTTAATGGTGGATAACTTCGCTGACCAGAGGGTTTGACAACGGCGTTTTGTTCACTCGAGTGGACAATTTCCGGCTTACGCAGGATGTATGTCTCAACACTTATCCACACTCCCGAAAGCACTGTGTCAGGGTGCGTTCAGGTGACTTCTTTACGGTTGCTCGCATGTCTCCTCGCACAATGCTCTGGTCCTCCCTCGCATTCGCGCTGGCCTTACCGAGCGCGTCCCTCGCCGGAGTGCAGCTCGCGGGCGACGGGCTCGATTTCGCCGCGAGCCGTCTCGTTACCGTCGGAGCCGCGGTATTGACCGCCGCCGGCACTATCGGCTGGGCGGCGGCCTACACTCGCGCTGCCCGGCACCACCGACGCACCACCACGGCGGTGTGGATCGCCACCGCTTGCCTTGTCTTGGGTTTCGGCTCCATCGCCCTGTCCTCCTGGGAGGAGTACCAAGCGGGGACGTCACTGCCCATCATCAACCTGTTCCTGCTGCTAATCCCCATCGGCTTGCTTACCCTGCTCGGAGCCGCCGTGGCGCAGACATCACGCGCGCGAGGCGAACGCTAGCGGTAGCACCTCCACGCCGAAGCGCTCGGCGATGTCGGCTGCGGCGACGGTGGCAGACCACCCGGAGTCGACTTCCCCGGCTAGCAGCAGCACCGGGCCAGCGCCCACGCTCACTCCTGTGTAGTCGAAGTAGCGGTCTAGCGCGTTGACGCGGAACGCGGAGTTACGCGCCTCCACCTCGGCTCCGCCGGCCTGCACCACGCCGCCGAAGGCCATCTGCCCGACCCGCGCCAACGCTTGCGCGGTGGAAGCGACCATCTCGGTACGCCCCGGGTCCGCCGACCCGAGCGCTACCACCGCGGCGGGGCGGGTGTCCCAGTCCCAGTCCGCCAGCACCGCCACGAAGCGGGTGAGCCACTGGTCGTCGCGCCAATTGTCCGCGGGGCGGTAGGCGCTGTCGCGCAACAGGGCGGCCAGCGCCGGCCCGCGGGCGACGTCGTTGAGCCGGCCCAGCGCCTTGCCTCCCAGCACGCCTTTGATCTTGCCCCGGCGGGCCGAGCCGGTAGGCCACATCTTGCGCTGGCTCAGCGGAACGCCCGGGGCCTTCAGGTGTGCGTTGATGCGCTCCGCCAGCGCCTGGTCCACTTCCACGGACAGTTGGTTGCCGGTGCAGTTGTCGCAGCGCCCGCAGCGCTCTCCCTCCCCAATCGTGGGATCATCCAACTCACGGCGCAAAAACACCATGCGGCAGGTTTCCGTGGCCTCGTAGGCCAACATGAGGTCTTGCTCGTGCCCGCGGGCGTCCGCCAGGCCGTCGTAACGCTCGTGGTCGTAGCCCCAGGGCTCGCCGGTGCGCACCCAGCCGCCTTTGACGCGGCGCACCGCACCATCGACGTCCAGGACCTTCAGCGCCTGTTCAATGCGCGTGCGAGACAGGTCCACCGCGTTTTCTAACTTCGGGGTGGACACCGGCTCCTCCCCCAGCGCGCCCAGAAGCTGCTGCACTACCTGCTCCTCCGGCATGGACACGGACGCGAAGTACTCCCACACCCGCTGATCCTCCGGGCCGGGCAGCAGCACCACCTCCGCATGCTCGGTGGCGCGCCCGGCGCGGCCGACCTGCTGGTAGTAGCTCACCGGTGAGGACGGCGCCCCAAGGTGCACCACAAACCCCAGATCGGGCTTGTCAAAGCCCATCCCGAGGGCGGAGGTAGCCACCAGGGCTTTGAGCTCGTTGTGGATCAGGGCCTGCTCGAGGCGCTCGCGTTCCTCCGACTCCGTGCGGCCGGTGTAGGCGGCCACGTTCCAGCCGGCGGTTTCCAGCGCCTCCGCCAGGTCGTGCGCGGCGGCGACGGTGAGGCAGTAGATGATGCCGGAGCCTTCCACCTGCGCCAGATACTGCGCGATCCAGGCGGCGCGCTGGGTGGGGTCACCCAAACGCACGACGTTCAGTGACAGGGACTCGCGGTCCAACCCTCCGCGCAGCACGCCGGTGCCCTCCCCGAGCTGTTCAACCACGTCGGCCACCACGCGGTTGTTCGCCGTCGCGGTGGTGGCCAGGACGGGGGTGTTTGCCGGGAGGTCGCTGATAAGCAAAGAGATGCGCCGGTAATCCGGCCTGAAGTCGTGCCCCCAGTCCGAGATGCAGTGCGCCTCATCCACCACGAGCATGCCGACGGATTGCGCCAGCTGCGGCAGCACGTCCTCGCGGAAGTCCGGCGCGTTGAGGCGCTCTGGGCTGATTAACAGCAGATCGAGCCCAGCCACGTCCGCCTGGATCTCCTCCCACTGCGTCATGTTCGCCGAGTTGATCGTGGCGGCACGGATCCCGGCGCGCGCTGCCGCTTCGACCTGGTTGCGCATGAGCGCGAGCAGCGGCGAGACGATAATGGACGGGCCCTCGCCCGCCTCGCGTAGAAGCTTCGCGGCGATGAAGTACACTGCCGATTTGCCCCAGCCTGTCCGCTGCACCACCAGCATGCGTTTGCGCTGGTTAACCAGGGCGTCGATCGCCGTCCACTGGTCGTCACGCAGCGCGGCGTGAGTCCCCGCGATGCCCTTGAGGAGTTCGTCCGCTTGTTCGCGTGTCGCTGTCATGGCGCACACCATATAACACCGCTGCGACACGGGTGTTCGAACTCCGGTACCATCGCGGCGCGTCTGCAGAAACTATACGGCTAACGCAGCTCTTCTGCGGCCCAGCCCGCCATGTACTCCGCTATCCCGTGCGGATCCTCCAAAAAGTCGCGCATCGCCCTGTACGCGAGGGTGTCTGCCACCGCCAAGCCGCGCTCTATGCCGTGCTCGCCAATCTGCACGATCTCCGCGCCCGGCACCCCAAGCACGATCGGCGAGTGCGTCACCGCGATCACCTGCGCATCCGCCTCTGCCAGCGCGTGCAGCTGGGACAACAAGGCCATCTGCGCTACCACAGACAGGCCCGATTCGGGCTCGTCCAGCAGGTACAGCGCGCCCGGGATGAACCGTGAGGTCAGCTCCATCACCGACTCCCCGTGCGAGCGGCCGCCGAACTCCGTAACAGCCGAGTGCGTCTCTCCGCGCAAGAAGTACCCGGCCTTCGCGCGGGCACCGGTGCGCACCGTCAGCGCGCCATACAGCGGGTCGCGGGCGCGTGGCTTGACAACGCCCCACGTTCCGCCCTCCACCGCAAACCCCCACGCCCGAGCCATCCCCTCAAGCAGCGTGGACTTGCCTACGCCGTTGCCGCCCGTGATCAGGGTGATCTGGTGTGTCAGCGCGAACCCGAACTCCGCGACGTGCGCAATCGCGGGGGTCGCAAGCGCCCACTGCGGCGCGCGGGCGGGGTCGATGACGACGTGCTCGATGAACATCACGGCCCCACCAGGAACCGCGCTGTGCCAACCGGATCGTCGATGAACTCTCGGGTCGCGGTGACGGACTCGCAGTCGCCGTAAGGCACCGGCTCAAGCGTGGGCACGCTCAGGATGCGGGCGTCGGGGACGGCGAGCAGCACCGGCGAATGCGTGGCCATGAGCACCTGCCCGCCGCGGCGCGTGAGAACGGAGAGGATGCCGAGGAGCTCGAGCTGGGCGAAGACGGACAGGCCGTCCTCGGGTTCATCGAGGATGACCAGCGTCTCCGGGCCCAGGCGTTCGCGCGCCAGCAGCATAATGCCCTGGCCGTGGCTGCGCTGTGGTATCGCCACGAGCGGGTCGTCGGGCCCAAGCGATTGGTGGTATTCGCCGAGGGAAAAGAAGGTCTCGCCGCGCAGGAAAAACACGTCGCGTGGGTTCTCGCGGCGGGTCAACGTGAGCGAGGCGTGCAGCCGGGAATGGTCCGCCGCCTCAAACCGGGCGTTGCGGGAGCCGCCCGCAGCGTTCGCGCCGGCGGCGATGGCGACTGCCTCGACCAGGGTGGATTTACCGGACCCGTTGTCGCCGGTGAGGATGGTCGCGCGCGACAGCTCGAGTGGGCGCTCGGCCAAGGACCGCACAACCGGCAGGTCTCGGGCATATCCACGCACCTGCTCGGCGACACTGACCTTGGTCAGGAACATGGGCCTAACGCAATCCGGCCGGTAGCGGGAGCAGGCCGTCCACCGCCAGCAGCACGCCGAACGCGGTTCCGGAGGCGATGCCGATGATGTTGGCGCTGCCGTCCGGGTTGACGGTGTAAACAGGCCCGCCGGAATCGCCGTGCAGCGCGATGATCAGCACCGCCAGCTCCCCGGTCTTCGGGTTGACCTTCAGCACCGGCCCGCAGGTCCGCGCTGTACGGGCACCGTCTTTGCACACGATCTGGCCAGGTTTCACCGCCGTGACGGGGTGGTAGCCGGCGATGTGGCGGGTGGGGTTAATCCGCTGAACTGCATCCGACAGCGGGTGAACCGCACCGATGAAGGGGATGTCCACCGCGCCGCCGCGCATCGCCCCGCCATACGCGGCGCCGCCGTTCAAAGGGAACCACGCCACGTCCCGCAACGGGCTGCCCAGGGTGTTATCGCCCCACATCTCAAACCCGGAATCGCGCAAGTCCCCCGAGATCAGCGTGCGGTTGTCCGCCGCGTACACCGCCACCGGGACCGCACCGCCGATGGGTGCCAGGCAGTGGCCAGCTGTAACGCCGTACGCCTGGCCGCCGCGGTGTGCGACCGTGTTCAGCGTGCAGCCGTAGCGGGCACCGTCGCTGTACGCCACGCGGATACTGTCGCCGGAATAGACGTCCACGGCTTGCGCCGGTGCCGCAAAACCGAGGGCGGCAGCCGCCGTGAGCAGGAGGGACGCAGCGGCAGCGCGCGCTCGGCGCGCCATGGGAAACCTCATGGCCGGTATTGTATCGGCACACAAAAGCGCGGGCCCTACTCCTCACAAGTAGAGCCCGCGCTTTTGAAAATGCTGTTGTCGTTGGACTGCTTACATTCCGTTCTCAGGCGGAGCAGTCGTCGATAAGCGTGTGCTTACGCGCTTACAACCTCGAAGTTCACCTTGCCCTCCACGTCGTCGTGGAGGTTGACCTTGACCTGGTAGCCGCCGGTCTTGGTAACAAGACCCTTCGGCACGTTGATGCGACGCTTGTCCAGGTTCGGGCCGCCTGCAGCCTTCACGGCCGCAGCGATGTCAGCCGGCTTCACGGAGCCGAACAGCTTGCCGTTGTTGGCGGTGCGCACTGCAACCTTGATGCCCTTGAGCTGGTCGAGCTGGTCACGCAGTTCCTTGGCGTGGTCCAGGTCGCGGACCTGGCGCTCAGCCTGCGCACGCTTAATGTCTTCGATCTGCTTCTCTGCGCCGCGGGTAGCCGGGATAGCCAGGCCGCGCGGGAGCAGGAAGTTGCGTCCGTAACCGTCCTTGACCTCGACGACCTCTCCAGGCTCGCCAAGCTTCTCGACGGCAGCGGTGAGGATCAGCTTCATAATCCTAACCTTCCTTGTGGTGAAAAATGCTTGATGTGTGGTTGTCGTTTAGAACGGTGGCTCATCGCCCGCGCCGCCGGAGAAACCACCGGCATCGGGGGCGGAACCCCACGGATCATGATCAGGCTGGGACTGGTTCTGGCCGCCCTGGTTGCCGTTGTAGCCACCCTGGTTGCCCTGACCACCCTGGCCCTGATTCCGGCTCTGGCCGCCGAAGCCGCCGTTGCCCGGGTTGTAGCCGCCCTGGCCCTGGTTTTGGCCCTGGCCGCCCTGGTCGAAACCGCCCTGGTTTCCACCGAAACCGCCGCGCTGGCCTCCCTGGTTGCCGCCGCCGTAGCCGCCCTGCCCGCCCTCACGCGGGTTGCGGCTCACCGAGGCGCTGGCGTACCTCAGGGACGGGCCGACCTCGTCGACCTCGACCTCGAACACGGTGCGGTTTTCGCCCTCTTTGGTCTGGTAGGAGCGCTGACGCAGCTTGCCGGTGACCACGACGCGCATGCCCTTGGTCAGGGATTCCGCGACGTTTTCCGCCATCTGGCGCCAGCAATTGCAGGTAAGGAACAGGGCTTCGCCGTCTTCCCACTGGTTCGTTTCCCGGTTAAAGGTGCGGGGCGTGGACGCGATGCGGAAGTTCGCAACGGCAGCGCCGCTCGGGATGAAGCGCAGCTCCGGGTCCGCAACCAGGTTGCCAACCACGGTAATCGGGGTATCGCCTTGAGCCATGTCCTAAACCTTCCTACCTGCTGATCGTGTGGTTTCTGAGCCTACCGGTTCTTACTTGTCGGTACGCAGAACCTTGGTACGCAGAACGTTCTCGTTCAGGTTCAGCACGCGGTCGAGCTCCTTGACCGTGTCAGCCTCGCAGTCGAGGTTGATAACGGCGTAGATGCCCTCTTCCTTCTTGTTGATCGGGTAAGCAAGACGCTTCTTGCCCCACACATCAACGTTTTCCACCTTGCCGTTGTCCTTGCGGACGGTCTCGAGGAACTTATCCAGGGACGGGGCAACGGTGCGCTCATCCTGCTGCGGATCGAGGATGATCATTACTTCGTAGTGACGCACGGACCTCATCACCTCCTATGGTCTTAGTTGTTTCGGCCATCACCCTTGTGGTCATGGCAGGAGGGTCGCTTACGTCAAGCAACCTGGTAAGGGTACCCCAGGGGCTCTACCACACGAAATCGGATTTTCTCGACGAGCAGTTGATCTACGAAGGACACAGTAAGCTCCTGCGGGAACAATCCCGCTGTTCATCGCGGAAGTTCGGGCTGCGCTAGCCGGCGCGGAGGGGCTGGCCGCGTGGCTGGGCTAGATGCTTACCTCAGGATGCTTACCGGGGCTAGATGCTTACTTTCAAATGCTTACTTCCCGACGAAGCTTCGGCTTCAGCCGGCGCGTTACCCGAAAAGTAAGCATCCTCGGGTAAGCATCTAGCCCGGGTAAGCATCTAGCCCGGGTAAGCATCCTGGGTGAGTCAATCCAGCCAGGCGGAGCGGGTGCCAAATACGGCACGGAAGGTCCTGGTTGGACCGGGGATTACTCCTGCGCGAATCAGTGGAAAACTGCACTCCGGCTAGTGCGGGTTCGGCACCGCGGCGAAGAGCGCCAGCGAGACCGGGATGACCGTCATGAAGACAAACGCCGTGAGGCCGAAGCCTATCGACGCCTGCTTACGCCCCTTCACCGCCATGTAAAACGAGGTGCTGAACAGGACAAACGCCACCACAATGGAGGCGATGCCCAGGATCGTGGTGGCGTTCATCGGTTAAACCTTGGCGGGTTCGGTGTCGAATGCTGGCTCGGTGGGGGCCGAAGGGGTGTCGATAGGCAATTGCTCCTTCCATTCGGACGGGAGTGAGAGGAGGGGATCGTGGCCGTTGTGTGCGTCGCGCACCTTGTCGCGGCGGCGGCCGAGTATCTGCTGCACCACCAGCACCATGATGGCGATGATGAACGCATCACGGGCGATGATGACCACGTTGAGGAACCAGCCGGGCACGCCCATGTTGTCCGCGCCCATCATGTGCCACATGAGCACGGGCCAAACGGCCATATCCACAGTCATCCAGGTGAGCAGCAGGCGCCAGTACGGCAGCGCGAGGACCGCCGGGACCACGAACCACAGAGAGTACTGCGGGCTCCACACCTTGTTGAAGATAAGGAACAGGCCCACGATCAAGACCACGAGTTCCGCGATGCGGGGGGTCTGCGGGGCCTTGAGGCCGAGGATGAGCACCCCAAGGCAACCGAGCAGGAAGAGTATGAGGGTCACGGCGTTGAGGATCACCGGGGCGCCCTCGCCGGAGTCGAAGCCGGTCCACCCGGTGATACGCGAGATGACGGCGTAGATGGTGGTCCACTCCCAGCCGCGGTCCGTGTTGAGGCGGTTGAACTCGCTCCACGCATCCGGGTTGCGCAGGTACACCGGCACGTTGACCACCAGCCAGGACACCACGGCGGCGGCAAGCATCTTGCCGAACGGAGCGAGGTCGCGCTTGCGCAGCGCCACGGTCAGGTAGGCGCCGAGCAGGAAGATGGGCCACAGCTTGAATGCGGTGCCCAGGCCGATGAGCACGCCGGCGAGCCACCACTTCCGGTTGCGGGCGGCCAGCATCGCCGCAACGGCAAAGAATATGGACGGGATGTCCCAGTTGGTGAACGCGTGCACGATGAGTAACGGGGAGCCCGCGACCAGCAGCGTGTCCCAGATGCGGTTGCCCGCCAGTTCCGCCACCATGCGGATGGTGGCCACCCAAATGATGGACATCAGCAAAGCGGTGACGTAGAAGTACCATCCGGAATCCGGCAGGACATTGTCCACCAGGAAGTAGGTGCTGCGCGACAGCCAGGCGGAAAGCTGCTGGAACAGGCCAGCGAGCACCGGGTACTCCATGTAGCGGGTCAGGCCGTCTTCCACCCACGAGTAGTCGTAGACGAAGCCGCCTTGGTCCAGGCCGCGGGCACCGTAGAGCGGGATGATGTCGTTGTAGCAGGCGGCGGTGTATTGGCGGTTGCCGTCCCAGTTGAGCTGGATGATGCCATTGTCGTCTGCCTTGCCGCCGGCACAGTGCGCCTTCTGCAGCAGGCCGAACGAGAGGAAGACGTACGCCACCGCGAGGATGGAGCGCAAAGGTGTCCAGAACCGCGCCCGCCCGATCTGGGCGAAGCGGCCCATCGGCCCACCGAGGAAGTCCACCCAGCCGCGCGCGAGCGGCTCGGTGTGCGCCGGCTGCACGCGGTCGGCCGGATCCGGCCAAGTGATCTGCGGGGAGTTAGCCATTTACTGCAATGCCTCCTGGACTTGACCGATGACGTCGTTAACCGTGTCGCGCAAGTTCGGCGCGGGGTCAGGCGCGGGTGCCGGGGCTGGCGCCGGCGCGGGGGCTGGCGCAGGAGCCGGGGCGGGTGCCGGGGCTGGGGCGGGAGCCGGAGCCTCGGGGGCCCACGAGTTCGCGGGAGCCTGCGAGTTCGGCACCGCCGGCGCTTGGTACGTGTCTTGGCTGTACGAGGTGCCGGGGTAGGAGTAGTAACCGCCGAGGCCGGTGCCGCCGCTGTAGGGGCTCACACCCCAGTAGACGGGGTTGGCCTCGGGGAAGTTTTCAAACTCCTCGCCCTCGAGCTCGGTATCCAACACGTCCTTCCAGATCTTTGCCGGCGTGTTGGAGCCGAACATGTTGCCGCCCCATTCATTGAAGATCGGTGAGGTGTTGTCCGCCGTACCCACCCAGACCGCAACAGCGAGCTGCGGGGTGGAGCCGACCATCCACGCGTCCTTGTTGTTGCCGGTGTCGCCCATCTGCGCCGTGCCGGTCTTGGCGGCGGACGGGCGGCCGCCGGCGAGGGTGGCGTTGGAGTAGCCCACCACGCCCTGCATTGCCTGGATGGTGTTGTCAGCCACCTGCTCCGCAACGCGGCGCTCCGTGTAATCGTTGTCCACCTGGTAAAGGACCTCGCCGTTGGCGTCCACAATCTTTTCCACGAAGTGGGTCGGGTGCATCAGGCCACGGTTGGTCAGGGTGGACACGGCGGTAGCCATGTCCAGCACGCGTGATTGGTACTGGCCCAGCACGATGCCCTCGTAGGGCTGGCCGCCGTTCTCGCGCAACGTTGCCGGGATGCCCGGGATGGACTTGGCCACACCCAGGGCGTGGGCCATGTCCGCGGTGTCCTGGGTGGTGTTGTCCAGCTCGTCCTGAATGCGCATGTAGGCCGTGTTCGAGGATTGGCGGGTCGCTTCTGACATGGACAGCATTCCGCCGCCCCCGCCGTCCCAGTTGGTGACGACGATGTTGCCGGGCAAGGTGACCGGGGACGAGTCGAACGTTGCTGTCAGCGGGATGCCCTGCTGCAGCGCAGCCGCCAGGGCGAAGATCTTAAACGTGGAGCCCGTCTGCAGGCCCGCGTTGGCGTAATCCCAGCCGCTGGCGTCGTCGCCGCCATAGTACGCCCGCACAGCTCCCGTCGCGGGATCGACGGCGACCACCGCAGTGCGCGCATCCTCCTGGAGGTTGGCCAGCCGGTCGCGCGCGATGCGCTCCACGTTGGCCTGGGAGCCGGCGTCGATGGTGGTGGTGATCTGCAGACCGCGGTTAGTCAGGTCGCTTTCCGTGATGCCCAGGGCCTCGAGCTCTGTGATCACCTGGTTCTTGATCAGGCCGTTCGGGCCGGTGGCCTCGGTGTAGGCGGAGTACGTGGCGGGATCGCGGGTCTCGGGGTACTTCACCCCTGCGCGCTGCTCCGGGGTGAGCTTGCCCATCTCGACCAAGCCGTCCATGACGTAGTTCCAGCGCTGCTCTGCGGCCTCGCGGTTGGTCCACGGGTCCAGCTCGCTGGGCAGCTGGATGGATGCTGCGAGTACGCCGCCCTCCTCCACGGTGAGCTCGGAGGCCGGCTTGCCGAAGAAGGCGTGCGCGGCTGCCTCAATGCCGTAGGCGTTGCGGCCGAAGTAGACAGTGTTGAGGTAGGCGCGCAGGATGTCTTCTTTCGGCCACTGGTTTGTCATCTTGATGGAGTAGACCAGCTCGTTGGCTTTGCGCTCATAGGAGTGCTCGTTGCCCACCAGCGCGTTTTTCACGTACTGCTGGGTGATGGTGGAGCCGCCGCCGGCAGCGGAGTTGCCGGTAATCTGCCCAAGCGCGGCGCGGGCGAAGCCGGTGGGTGAGAACCCGGAGTTGGTCCAAAAATCGCGGTCTTCCGCGGCCAGAACGGCATCTTGGACCTCCACCGGCACGGCATCGAGGGCAACTTGCTCCCGGTTCCCTTCCGGCGGGACGATGCGGGCGAGTTCCTTCTCGCCGTCGCGGAAGTAGATGGAGGAGATCTGCGCAGCTTCAATCTCTCCGGGCCCGGGGACCTCCGCTTTAGCGTACTTCCAGGCGAACCAGCCCGCGGGGATGGAAGCGAGCAGGAGCAGGAACAACAAGAAGGCGAGTACCCACTGCCAGGCGCGGGAGGTCTTCTTTTTCTTCACTGCCGTCGACCCGCCGCCGGCGTTGTCCGTGGTGCTCTCGGTGCCTTTATTGCTTGGCTCCGTTGTGTTTTCAGCGCTCTTGTCAGTCACACGTTTTCCCTGCACAGTTGCACCCGCCGCGCCCGCGGGGAGGGCGAAACGGGCGAGCTACCTACCAAATTCCTACCGGACACCCTACCTGCCCAGTTCGAATTCACACTACTGGTACGGCTGTGACTTCCTGTAACAAATGGTTCCACTTGCACGACGGACAAACCTCCACGATGTGGACGGTGAGCGCCCCAACCTCCGCGGCGAGCCTGTCAATCTCTGCTTCGCTTCGCGCGGTTCCTGTCCGTCGGCCCAGCTTTTCGGAGTAAACCCATCGCACATCCCGCATCGCTCCCCCGCATACGGGGCACGGCCTGGAGGACTCCACCCCGTGGTGCTGCGCGGCAGCGCGGAGCAAGAAGTCGGCGTCGCATGCGACGTCGATAGGTATGTGCCCCCGCTTGAGCTCGCGCAGGGTGTGGCGGCGTTGCCACTCGTGTGACACCTCGTGCTCGTACGTGAACATCCTGGTCATCTTAACCTCTTCGCCTCCTGCTACATTCTGGGAAACGTCGGAGAAGAAATGAGGTGCACAGTGTCGGCGTCGGCGCACGAGGAACCTTCCGGGGAGGCTTTGCGTATCGCGGCGGATATCCGCCCCGCTATGACCAGCCTGTACGTGGCATACTTCCGCAACGCGCAGCACTCCGACCTCACCGGCCCGCAGTTGTCGGTGCTGCATCGGCTGGGTTTCAACGGCCCCACACGCATCAGCAAACTCGCTGGCGATGAGGGCGTTCGCCTGCCTACCGCCTCGAACACTGTTAACCAGCTGGAGAAGCGCGACTTGGTGCGTCGGGTGCGTTCGGAGGACGACCGCCGCGGGGTGACCGTGGAGCTGACGGACTTCGGCCGCGCGGAGCTTGAGCGCGTAGGGGCGGAGCGCACCCGCTCGCTGGCGCAGATGCTGGGCACCCTCGACGACGGCGCGCTGCACCAGCTGGATAGCCTTACTGGCGTTTTAAACGAGCTCGCCCGGGCGTACGCCGCCGGCGCCCCGTCGTAAAGGCCGAGCCGCACGGCGGGGAGCAGCTTTTTCGCGCGTGGGAGGGGCGTTTATGATGGCTGCATTACCCGCTATTCCGCTCGCGCGGCCACACGCCAAGGAGGAAGGACCTGAGCAGCACCGACGGCGCGAAGGGCGCACGCCTCCCCGATGGCGCGTCACCCATGCGCCTGCTCGTGGGGTGGGACGTGACCAACACGGAAGCGATGGAGTTCGCCGCGTGGCTTGGCCGCTCGTTGCCCGTTCAGGTCCAGGTGATGTCCAGCGCGCAGTCGGCATGGTCGAAGTCCCTGCCCAAAGCGGCGAAGGGCCGGAAGAAGCGGCTGAAGGAGGCGCGGTCCGCGTTTGACAGCCGGGTGGAAAAGACGCTGAAAGAGCACATTCCGCGTTCCCAGTGGTCCAAGCAGGTGGCCCGTCTTGTGGACAGCAAGGACCCGGTCCGTTCGTTGTACGAAACCGCGGAGGACTTTCACGCGGATCTGATCCTTCTGGGCTCCCACGCGAAGACGCCGAAGGGCCGCTTCCGTCCCTCCAGCGTGGCCGATGAGATGATGCGCTCGTGCCCCGTCCCCCTCGGGTTGGCGCCGCGCGGGGTGAAACTGGCCAAAAAGGGCATCACGCGCGTGACGTACGCGATCGTGATGGACGACGAGCCGGTGGAGCCGGACTTCAGCGGCCTGGATTACGCCACCGCCCTCGCATGCACACTGGGGCTACCGCTGCGCATCATCGCCTTCTCCCCCACCGCGTACGAAAGGCGCAGCTCGTCCTGGAACGAGCAGACGCTCGGCATCCTGGACCACGCTCGCGACCACGCCTGGATGCTTGCCGCGCAGTTCGCCCCGGAGCGCTGCGACCACTTCGACGTGACTAGTGCCGTGGCAGCGGCGAAGAGCTGGAAACGCGCGATCGACTCGGTGAAGTGGAAAAAGGGCGACATCATGTGCCTAGGCTCCCAGCCGACGCAGCAGCTGACCAGCGTGTTCGTGGGCACGCGCGAGGGCGAGTTCATCCGCTACGCCCCGGTGCCGGTGATCGTGTGCCCGCAGTCTGCGGGGAAGGCCTAGTAAAAGGCCCTTGCAAAAGGCCCTAGCAAAAAGGCCCTTGCCAAAGGCCCTAGTCAAAGGCGCAGTAGATTGTGGCCTATGGAGCACCCCGAGAACGACCTTCACTCCCCCTCCGACCGCTTCTCCCGTGTGCGTCCGGAGCCGCGCACGTTCGACGAGCTCGCGGATCAGCCCGACCCCCTCGAGGTGGATCGTCGCAACCGCCGCTCCACCCGCGACGCGATCCTGTTCGCGCTGGGCACCGTCGCGGCTACGCTCCTGTTCGCGCTCATCCTCGCGGGTATCTCGCGCGCGCGGGGCGGTCCGCTTTGCGACGCCGGCTCCGCCTGGCTCTGCACCGAGTCATGGCGCACGTGGTGGGCTGTGGCCACCTCCATCCCGCCGATCGCCGGGCTCCTCGGCTGCGCGGTGATCATGGTGCGCAAGCTCAACCGTTACGAGCGCTGGATCCCGTGGATGGGCGTGTTCTGGATTCCGCTGGTGCCGTTCACCATGTCCTGGCTCATCGTCACCGTCGGCATTCTGGCAACGCCGTAGGCTGCGGGGCGCAGTTACGCGCTGGCGCGTTCGGTGGCGCATTCCCCGCAGTACGGGGTGGTTTCTCGGCAGCGTTCGCAGCTCAGGTACTGCTTGCGGCACTCCGGCTCGTTCGCGCAGTTGTAGAACTGGTTGGTCGCCTCCCCGCAGTGCACGCAGTGGCCGAGCTGGACGTAGTCCGGGTCTTCCGGAGACCCGAACTCGGTGTGCATACGGTCGTCGAAGACGTAGAGGGATCCTTCCCACAGCCCGGAGTTGCCGAATTGCTCGCCGTAGCGGACGATGCCGCCGTCGATTTGGTAGACCTCCTGGAAACCACGGTTGATCATCAGGCTGGACAGCACCTCGCAGCGGATGCCGCCGGTGCAGTAAGAGATGACGGGCTTGTCCTTCATCCAGTCGTACTTGCCGGATTCGAGTTCTTTGATGAAGTCGTGGGTGGTCTCCACGTCTGGTACTACCGCGCCTTTGAACCGGCCAATCTCGGCTTCGCGGGCGTTGCGACCGTCAAAGAAGACGGCGTCCGGCTTCGCCGCCACCAGCTCGTTGACTTGCTGCGGGGTGAGGTGCTCTCCCCCGCCGACCACGCCGTGCTCATCCACCTTCAGCTCGCCCGGCGCGCCGAAGGAGACGATCTCATCGCGCGCTTTCACGCTGAGCTTGGGAAAATCCTCCGCCCCGCCCTCGGACCACTTGAACTCGATGCCCTTGAAGTATTCCTTTGTCTTTTTGGCGTAGGTCTTGCAGGCGCGAATGTCCCCGCCGACGGTGCCGTTGATGCCGTGGGGGGAGACGATGATCCTGCCGGTTAATCCCAGTCCCTCGCAGAGGTCGCGCTGCCAGAGGCGCACCGCGTCCGGGTCGGCGATGGGCTGGAATTTGTAGTAGAGCAGGATCTTTCCGGTCATGCCTGGCAGTGTAAGTCCACCGGGGCCAGCGGAGAAAGTTACAGCGGGAAGGATGCGAACGCGATTGCCAGGGGCACGCCCAGCGCCTCTCCGCCATCCTTCGCAGCCTGGCCGACAATCTCATCGCCGCTGGGGTGGTCGGGCAGCGCCGCGAAGTAGGCCTCGTGCGCGTCGAGGGATGCGGCGCCCTTATCCACGTGGCGCTGCTCCACCTCGACGGCCACGTTCGGGGATGCGGCCCCGTGGACCAGCAGCGTGTTCGCCTGGTGGCGCGGCCCGGCTTCGGGGTAGAGGAACTCGTTGCCCGCGTCGCGCGCCGCGTCCACCGCCGCCAGGCCTGCAACCCGGTGGTCCGCCTGGTTCACACCCCAGGGCACGATCACGCTCCAGTCCTGGGTGAGCACCACGGTGGGCCGAAATTCCCGGATCTTCGCCGCGATCGCCTGGCGCAGCTGCAGGGTGTGCTCGAGCAGGCCATCGGTGAAGTCGAGCATCTCCAGCTCCCCCGCTCCGACGATGTCGCAGGCTCGCCGTTGCTCCTGCGAACGAGTCTCGCGCACCTGCTGCGGGTCACCGCCCGCAATGCCGTGTTCGCCATGTGTGAGCAGGAGGTACGCCACCTCCACCCCGTCTTCGGCCCACTTGGCCACGGCGGCGGACGCGCCGTACTCCATGTCATCCGGGTGAGCGTCGACGGCAAGCACCCGGTCGTTTTCTGAAAGCGTCAACCGTTCCACGGTCTAACCCTTCTTCTGCTTGTAGGCGTGCGCGTCGCGTGTGTACACGCGACGGTGGGTGCCCACTTTATGGCCGGGGAGCTTGCCTTCGTCGATGAGCTTGACCACGAAGGGGCGGGACACTCCGAAGAGATCGGCCACCTGCTGTGTGGTCATCTCCTCGTCCGGTTCCGGCGGGCGCACGAGGCGTCCTTCCGCCAAGTCTTCCAGCAGGTCGCGCACCCAGACGGCGGTCTGTTTGGGCAGGACGACGTGGTCTTCGGCCTGCGTGCGCGCGACCGCGAGGTTGTTGTTGAGCTCTGCCAATGCAGCTTCCACCGGCGATTGCTGTTCCTGCATGACCCAGACCCTAAACCACAACCGAAACGAGCGCAATAGTTAGTATCGGAAACCTAACGCTTGTGGTACAGCGCCTTGCGCCAGTACTGCGGCTCGGAGGTTGCCAACACTCCCAGGTTGCGGAAGATACCCTCGTCCACCGAGCCCAAAATGGTGGTGATGTGCGCATCGCACCCGCGCAGGGATCTGAGGTGCTCCAGCGCCAGAGCCGCATCCGGGTTGCCGGAGGCGGACACGGACAATGCGATAAGCACCTCGTCGGTGTGCAGGCGCGGGTTCACCGAACCCAGGTGGCGCGTTTTCAACGACTGAATCGGCTCGATGGAATCGGGGGAGAGCAGGTGCACCTCGTCGTCGATGCCAGCGAGCAGCTTCAGGGCGTTGAGCAGCACCGCCGCCGACGGGCCCAGCAGATCCGAGGTCTTGCCGGTGACAATGCGGCCGTCCGGAAGCTCCAGCGCCGCGCCGGGCTTGCCGGTACGCTCGGCCACCTCCAACGCCGGGGCCACCACAACCCTGTCCTCGACGGTCAGATCCGCTTTACGCATGACGTTCATATTGCGGTCGGAGACGGTGGAGTCGGCGTCCGCGCGACGCTCGTCGACAAGTGCTGCGTAGTAGCGGCGGATGATCTCCTGCTCGGCTGCGTGCCGGCAGGCGGCGTCATCGCTGATGCAGTACCCCGCCATGTTCACGCCCATGTCGGTCGGGGATTGGTAGGGCTCGGAGCCGGTGGCCTCGCGCAACAAGGTCTTCAGCAGGGGGAAAACCTCAATGTCGCGGTTGTAGCTGGAGACCTTCTCCCCGTAGGCATCCAGGTGGTACTGGTCGATCACGTTGATGTCGTCCAGGTCTGTCGTCGCCGCCTCGTACGCCAGGTTCACAGGGTGCGACAGCGGCAGGTTCCAAATAGGGAAGGTCTCAAACTTGGCGTAACCTGCGTCGATGCCGCGCTTGTGCTCGTGGTAGACCTGCGAGAGGCAGGTGGCCAGCTTGCCCGATCCGGGACCCGGCGCGGTCATCACGACCAGGTCGCGGGTGGTCTCCACGTAGTCGTTGCGCCCGAAGCCGTCCTCGCTGACCACCTTCGCCGTGTCGTTGGGGTAGCCATCGATCATGTAGTGGCGCGCCACCTTCAGCCCCAGCCGGCCCAGGCGCTCCATGAACGCCTCCACCTTCGGGTTCGGACCCTCAAGCTGGGTGCACACCACGTTTTCCACCAGAAATCCCCGGTCCCGGAACACGTCTACAAGCCGCAGCACGTCATCTTCGTAGGTAATGCCCAAGTCTGCGCGGATTTTCTGCCGCACCACGTCGCCGGCGTTGAAGCAGATGACAATCTCCACTTCGTCCTTGATCCGGTCCAACATGGCGATCTTGTTGTCTGGGGTGAACCCGGGCAGGACGCGGGAGGCGTGGTTGTCGTCGAACAGCTTGCCGCCCATCTCCAGATACAGCTTGCCGCCCACCTCGGCGCGCCGCTTCTGAATGTGCTCGGATTGCATCTTGATGTATTTTTCGCGGTCGAACCCGGTCTCATACGGCATGGGAGCAATAGTACAGTCAGCCCCCGTGCCTGAGGGTCATGTGATTCACCGGCTTGCGCGCCGGTTCAACGCGGACTTCCGCCCCGCGCCAATTGCCGCGAGCTCGCCGCAGGGGCGCTTCGAGCCTTCGCTTATCGACGGCACCGCGCTCACCCACGCCTCAGCTCACGGCAAACACCTGTTTTTGCATTTCACGGACGCGACAGTGCATGTGCATCTGGGGCTGATCGGGAAGTTTTCCTTCGAGCCGGCCGACACGCTGCGCGGCCAGATCCGGCTGCGGCTGGTGCCGAACGGCGGGGAAGGCCCGGTTGCGGCCCACCTGCGCGGCCCGCAGACCTGCACCTACATCACCCCGGCGGAGCAGCAGGCGATTCTGGACCGGGCGGGCGAGGACCCTTTATCGCCCGACGCGGACCCGGACTCGCTGTTCGAGCGGGTGCGCCGCTCCCGGCGCGCCATCGGCTCGCTGATGATGGACCAGGGTTACTTCGCCGGCGTGGGCAACATCTACCGGGCCGAACCACTGTTTCGCCAGGGCATTTCCCCGTTCACTCCGGGCCGGGAGCTGGGGCGCGAGCGTTTCAGCGCCATCTGGGCCGACCTGGTTTCGCTGATGGCCGACGGCGTGGCCACCGGGCGCATAGACACAGTGCGCGGCGAGCACACCCCGGAGGCGATGGCGCGCGCCCCGCGTGACGACGACCACGGGGGAGAGGTCTACGTCTACCGCCGCGCCGGCGAGGCCTGCCTGGTGTGCGGCGGAGATGTGGCCAAGCAGCAGTTCGAGGGGCGCAACCTGTTTTATTGCCCCTCCTGCCAGGGAGTTTAGGTGGAGCGTACCCTGGTGCACATGTACGCCAGTACTTTCACCGCAGACCAAATCAGGGCGGCCGAGTCGCCGCTGTTGGCCGCGCAGGCCCACCCGGACCAGCTGATGCAATCCGCCGCACACGCCGTGTTCGAGGCGGCCGAGGCGATGCTGGATGAGGCGACTGGGCGGGTGCTGGTGCTCGCCGGGCCGGGCGGCAACGGCGGCGACGCCCTGTACGCCGGCGCCGAGCTCGCGCTGGCCGGGTACCGCGTGGACGCGCTACTTACCGCCGGTCGCGCCCAGGAACGCGCGCTCGCGGCGTTTACCAACGCGGGCGGGCAAGCGCTCGAGGCGCTGCCGGACAGTGCATTCGAGTACGCCCTGGCCATCGACGGCATTACCGGCATCGGCGGCTCCGGCGGCCTGCGCGAAGAGCTCGCGGACGTGGTGAGGTGGCTACGCCGGGTTCGCGTGCTCTCCGTGGACGTGCCCTCCGGCGTGGATGCCGACACCGGGGAAGCGGGCGAACTGCACATCACCGCCGACGCCACCGTCACCTTCGGCGGATGGCGCCGCGCCCACGCCCTCGCCCCGGAGTGCGGGGTACAGCTGCTCGCAAACATCGGCCTGCCCGGCCGCCCCTTGCACACGCAACTGCTGGACACCATGCCCGAGTGGGCCCACGACGGCCCGACGCTGGTGCTGGCCAACCGCGCCGTCGCCGACCCCGGGAACTGGCCGGACACCCTCCACCTCCTGCCACCCGCGCCTGTCCAGGACGTCACGCCGGGGCCTGCCGACGACAAATACACCGGGGGAGTAGTGGGCATCCGCGCAGGTAGCGCAGGCTATCCAGGCGCGGCGGTGCTCACCGTTTCCGGTGCGGTGCACGCCACGCCCGGGATGGTCCGCTACGCCGGGCCGGAGGCGGATGGGGTGGTGCGGGTGAGGCCGGAGGTCGTCGCTACGCAAAGGCTTCAAGATGCCGGACGGGTGCAGGCCTGGGTGTTTGGGCCCGGCGCCGGGACGGGAGAGGATGCGGCGCGCGAGCTTGCGTGGGCGCTGGAGCAAGAGGTGCCATTGCTTATCGACGCCGACGGCCTCACCCTCCTCACCCAGCACGAACACTTGCGCCGAGCGGTGGCGTCGCGGGACGAGCCGACGGTGGTGACCCCGCACGACGGGGAGTTTTTGCGCCTGCGCGAGGCTGCCGGAGTGCGCGAGGGCACGCGGTTCGAGGAGACGCTGGAGCTGGCCGCGACGCTGCGCGCCACCATCGTGCGCAAAGGCCGCATCACCCTAGTCGCGCCGGAGGACGACCCCTATCTCATCCACGCCGTGGATGCCGGGCACTCCTGGGCCGCCACGCCAGGCTCCGGGGATGTGCTGGCCGGGATTATTGGCGCTCACCTGGCGCTTTCCGCAGCGCGCGCCGCTGTTCCCGGCGCCGTTGACGCCGCAGTGCCTGGTGCGGTGACCGGGGCGGTGACGGTGCACGCGGTGGCCGCCTGGCTGGCAGCGCAAACCCCGTCCGGCCCCGCCACCGCGCCCGCGGGCCGCATCGCCGAGCACGTCCGCGACGCCACCGCGGAGGTGTCCCATGCTTGACGCTGTTGTGGTCGGCGCCGGCCAATCCGGGCTGGCCGTGTCGTACTACCTGCGCAAATATGGCGCGGATTTCGTGGTGCTTGACGCCTCCGATACCCCCGGCGGGGCGTGGCCGCACTACTGGGACGCGCTGACGCTGTTCTCCCGCGCGGAATTCTCCAACCTCCCCGGCTGGCCCATGCCCAGCTACGAGGGCTACCCGCCGCGCGACCACGTCGTGACGTACTTCTCCCGCTACGAGCAGCGCTACGACCTGCCTATCCACCGGGGCGAGCGGGTCGAGCGCGTGCTTCACGACGGCTCCGTGTTCACCGTCAACGGCTACGTCGCCCGCAACGTCGTCATGGCCACCGGGATCTGGTCCGCGCCGTTCGTGCCGTTCGTTCCCGGTTCCTTCGCCGGCGAGCAGATCCACTCCGCGACGTACGCGCGCCCTGAAGACTTCGCCGGCCGGCGCGTCGCCGTGGTGGGCGGGGGCAACTCGGGCGCGCAGATTGTCGTCGACCTCGCACTTGCCGGTATAGACGTGCAGTGGTTCACACGCCGTCCCCCGGCGTTCATGCCCGACAACGTCGACGGCGAGCAGCTGTTCAGGCGCAACCGAGAGCGCTTCGTAGCCATCGCCCGCGGGGACGGGGATCCAGGCGGCGCCGATTTTGGCGGCGACATCGTCATGGTGCCGGAGGTCCGCCGGGCGCGGGAGCGCGGTTTGCTTACGGCCGAGCCGATGGTTGGGTCGCTGGACGAGCTGTCTTCGTTCGACGCCTTGATCTGGGCCACCGGCTTCCGCCCCGCGCTGTCCGCCGTGCGCGGCCTGGAGCACGGTTTGGATACCCCCGGCTTATACGTGTTGGGCTTTGATTCGCTCAACGGTCCGGGCGCCGGCACCATCGGCGGCGTGAGCCCCTTTGCCCGGGACATTGCGCGGCGGATTATGGGCAAGCGCTAGAGCCCACTCAGCGGCCTGAGCCGGACCTAATACCCGCCTCACGCGAATGCATAATAAACGGCAACACTTTTGCATTACAGTGTTGTAATTTCGTACGGTGACGAGCGGAAACCTCCCGTTGGGGACAGTAAGCGGACGAGCATGAAACTTTTATTTTCCTAAGAATCTTTCGCCAGCGAACCCTCAACCTGCACGTTCCCCACATTTCAACGGGCTAACCCGGTTTAGAGAGCCATCTCACCTATCTTTCGAATGCTGAAATGGTGTTCCTCTGCGCTACGCTATCGGTGTGTTTGAGAATCGGAGGATCGCAGTTCTTGCGTGCGCGACCGCAACCTTGACGGCTGCGGTTGCCGTGCCGTCCGCCGATGCCGCAACCGTTGGCCAGCCCACTGATGGCGTGTGCTCATTCAAGATCAACGACGCTGAGCGTAAATACATCGATTCCCTCGACCGGAGCGTGGGCATCGGTGCCAGCGACGAGCGCGCGCGGTGGGCAGCTGCCTTCGAAGTCGCTTTCCCGGGCGCGAGCGAGGTGAGCGGCCAGTTCCTCGAGCAATTCTCCGGCAGCTACATCAGCTACTTCAACAACAATCTGGCGGCCAACGTTGAGAGGTGGGCCCAGCGCGTCGCCGACGCCACCGGCGCCGACCTCGACGCTTCGCGCACTTACTTCACCCACGTTTGGGATTCCTCTGCAACAAGCAACCACCAGCCGTTCGACATGGGCGGTTACTGGAGCGAACTCGACCAGGCTGTCGCAACGGGCCAGATCACGGTGCCGAAGCGGGACGGGTTCGCGGAGTTCGATCTGATCCCTGACCGCGCGGGGATCAACGCCCAGCTGGCGGAAGAATACCCGTCCATGCCGCGAGACCAGCGCAGCAAGTGGGCTGAGGCGTACGACACTCTGCCGGACATGACGGAAGCGCGGCGCGTCGCAGCACTCATGGTGGCGTACGAGGAAGCCCGGACTACCTGCGAAGCAGGCGGCGGCACCGTCTTACTGCCCACGGACGGCACGAACCCGGATGCGCCCGTGACTACCCCGCCAACGTCCACGTATGCTCCGCCGCCGATCGAGCCCGGCAGGACCAGCAACACCGTGACGCACACGCTGACCAACGGGAAAACCAAGGTCACCACCTCCGTGACGGGGAGCCCCACCACGATGACCAACATCTCGGTCTCCCAGGTCACCTCGCGCACGGACACCGCCAAGACCACCAACAGCGGTTCCAGCGCCAGCCCGGGCGTGGTAGTGGGCGTCATCGTCGCCCTGCTTGTCGCGCTCGGCGCTGCCGGTGCCGCGTTTGCGGCGATGGGGCAGTAGCCGTAACTTAGCCGGGTGCACAAGACCCAGGACTTTTCCCAGCAAACAGGCAGGTTTCCGGTTGTCCCGCTAGCGGCCATGAGCTTCGCCGCCTTCGTGTACGTCACCTTCGAGATGTTCGCGGTCGGCCTAATCTCGCCGATGGCGCGGGATCTCAACGTCTCCGAGGGCCAAATCGGTCTGCTGATGAGCGTGTACGCAGGCCTCGTGGCTGTGGTGACTATTCCGCTGATGCACCTGACACGTAACGTCGATAGGCGGCATCTGCTCATCGGCACCCTGCTGTTCCTTCTCTGCGGGATCGTGCTCCAGGCCACGGCGACGAGTTACGCCACCCTGGTTGCCGGCCGCGTGACTGCGGCGTTCACCCACGGTGTGTTCTGGTCGCTGATCAACCCCACGGCCGCCCGCATCGCCCCGGCCGGGCAGACCGGCAAAGCGGTCGCATCCGTGGCCATCGGCTCCACGTTGTCCATGGTCCTTGGCTCGCCCCTGACCACGGCGTTAGGGGCGGCGATCGGCTGGCGCGCCTCCACGTGGGTCCTCGGCGCCGCGGTTGTGGGCGCGTTGGTGATGCTGGTGATCACGCTGCCCAGCCTGCCGGCCACACACTCGCAGAAGGACGCGACGGCCCACGCATCGCGCTCCGCAATCCCGTCGCTGGTGCTCTACCTCGTGTTCGCGGTGACGGCGATCTTTTCCACCTTCACCTACCTCGCCCTGCTTGTGGAGTGCACCGCCGGCCACCAATTCGTCCCCTACGGCGTCTCCCTGTACGGCATTGCCGGCCTCATCGGCGTGACATGGGCGGGCCGGCGGGTGGACCGCCGCATGATCCGCATCAACGGCTTGGCCGCCGCCACGCTCGCAGCCAGCGCCATCGCCGGCCTGCTCGCGCTGCACTTCGTCTCGGGCCCGGCGATGTTTGCCGTCATCGCTGTCTTCGGCGCCGCCGCCGGCGCGCTGCCCACCGCCTCCACCACGATCTTCCTGCACGCGGGCGAGCACAATCCGGACATGGCCAGCTCCATCTCCGTGGTGACCTTCCAGGTCGGCATCGCCTCCGGCTCCGCGGTCGGTGCCGCGGCGGTGGACCTGGGCTACCTCTCCGGGACCCTGCTGGCCTCGGCGGTACTTGCGGCGCTGGCATTTTCCGTCATGGCCACCCGCTCGCGCAGCCTTTTGCGGTAGCGCCGCGGTTCCACGAACCGGCCGGCCGCCTCGAGCGGCACGTAGCCGCGCAGCAGCTCAGCGGTTTCACCGGCCACGAACGTGCGGTGCCCCCACTGCGGCACGCGGAAGATCCCGTGCGGCACGCGCACCAGGTCGCCCCCGCGCACCATCGTTGGCCCCATCTCCTGCAGCGAGGTCACAATGAACGCCTCGCCCACCGCGTACGCCACCACGTTGCTCTCGCACGCCCGCAGCCTATCGACGACGCTTCGCCCCGCCAGCCAATAGCCGTCGCCGGCCGTGAGGTCGTCGTCAAGCAATGGCGGAAGCGACGTGACCTGGGGCCCGCGACGCGAAAGCCCCGCCCTGCGCTCGATCTCCCCGGCTAGCAGGGCAGGGTCGAACGGGGCGGGGCCGGAGGCTGCGTAGAACACGCGGGCCAGTCTAGGCGTAGGCGGGGGCGTTGACCCCTAGTTCGAAGACCTCGTCGCGGCCGGTGATCAAGGAGCGGTCGTGGGTGACAAATCCGCAGGCGATGCCCCGCTCCTCGGTGAGCTGGCGCAGCAGCTTCACAATCTCCTGGGAGCGGTCCGCGTCCAGGGACGCGGTCGGCTCGTCCGCGAGCAGGAGATCCGGCTCGCCCATCAACGCGCGGGCGATGCCGACGCGCTGCCGCTGGCCACCGGACAGCTCGCCCATACGGCGGTCGCCGAGGCCCTCGAGGCCCACCTTGGCCAACAACTCGTCCGCCCTCTCCCTTCGTGGGCGACGTCCACGAATATGGTCGGTGACCAGCAGCTGGTCGCGCACGTTCAGGGCGGCAATCAGGTTCGCCTGCTGGAAGATCATGCCGATCTTGCGGCGGCGTACCTCGTCGTTGACGTCCTCGCCGTTGAGCTTGACGGTGCCGGAATCGGGGGTGATCAGGTCCGCCGCCACGGACAGGAGGGTGGACTTGCCGGAGCCTGACTCGCCGACGATGAAGGTCATCTCGCCCGGCCTGGCGGTGAAGTCCAGGTGGTCCAAAACGGTGCGCTTTTCTTGGCCGTCCTGGAAGGCGACGGTGATGTTGCTGAGTTCGAGCATTATGCGGCACCTCCAAGGGCCTGCTGCGGGTTGACCTTAACAATGGAACGGGTGGCGATCATCGCGCCGACCATGCCCAGCGCCCAGATGGCTACCGGGGGCACCACGGCGGTGGCGGTGGTGAGGGAGAACGGAGCGGAGCCCTGCATCCACATGCCCAGGCCGAAGGCGGCCAGGCCGCCGACGAGTGCGCCGATGGCCAACAGCACCGCGGACTGGCCCAGGGCGTCTTTAAGCAGGTAGCCGTTGGATGCGCCGATGGCTTTCAAGATGGCCAGGTCGCGGGTGCGCTGCATCGTCCACACGGTGAGGAAGGCGACGATCACCAGCGCGGCGATGGCGTAGAGGAAGCCCTGGATGAGCTTCAGCGAGCCTTGCTCAGACGAGTACGCGGGCAAGCCGCTGAAGGATTCCTTCAGGGGCACGCCGCCGTCGACCTCGTGGTCCGACAGCAGGACGGTGCCGTCGGCGTCGGTGTGCATGACCTCCTTCCAAAAGTCCGTGGGCACCCACAGGACGGGGGAGTGGGAGAACGCGAGGTCCTCGCCGATGGCGCCGACGGTGATCGGGGTACCGCCGATGGTCACCTCGTCGCCTGCGTTGACCCCCAGCCCCGGCGCGGCGACCGCCTCACTGCCCAGCGTCTGGCCGCCGGGCAGCTCGGTGCCCTCGGGAAGGGCGAGGATGGACACGGCGGCGTCGGTGCCGTCCGACTTGGTCAGCAGCATCTGGCTGGTACCCAGCGGGGTCAGGCCGTCGCGCGCCTCAACGCGGGAGGTGGTAAACGACGGATCCTCCGGGTCCTGAAAGACGACGGACTGCGGGTCCAGCGCCTCCAGCGCGGACGTGTTCTGCTTGCCCAAACCGGCGGTCAGGCCCGTGAGCACGACCACCAGAAGCGTGATCAGCGCGACGGTGCCCGCGATCAGCCCGAAGCGCCCCTTGGCTGATGTGATCTCTCTAAATCCTACGAACATGGTTCTAATCCTGCCGTCTAGCTGCAACGTTCCACATCGGGCCGGTGGTTGAAATCCCGGTCAACCGATCGGTTGATCTACGCTCGGACGCATGTTGTCAACCACCCGTTTCCTGCAACTGCTGCGCGTGAGCCTGCACGTGCTGGTGGCGGTGCTGCTGGCCGTGGGCCTGGTGGGGCAGCTGCGCGGCGGCGGACCCGCGGCAGCTGTCACCTTCTCCGCCTGCTTCGCCGCCGTGTACCTGGCCGGCACCGTGTGGCACAACCGCGGCAAGGCGTACCCGGCGTGGGCGCCGTACGCGTGGCTGCTGCTGGTTGCGGTGCTGTGGGTCGCGCTGGTGCAGATTTCCGAGGACTTTGTGTGGCTGGAGTTCCCGCTGGTCATGCTCGCCTGCGTCATCCTGCCCAAGTGGTGGGAGATCGCGGCCGCGGCGGCGCTGCTGGCGGTCACGCTCTCCGCGACAGCCCAGGGCGGGCCCGGCGCGGTGGTCGGCCCCACCATCGGCACCGCCTTGGCCGTGTTCATCGTCCACGCCTACCAGGCCCTACGCGCGGAGGCGGACCACTACCGGCAGATGGCCGACGACCTGCGCGCGGCCCAGCACCAGCGCGCGGAGGCGGAGCACGCCGCGGGCGTGGCCGAAGAGCGGGCCCGGCTGGCCCGCGAGGTGCACGACACCATGGCGCAAGGGCTCAGCTCCATCGTCTTGCTCGGCCGCGCGATGGACAAGCAGCTCGGCGCGAGCGACCCGGCGCGCGAGACCTTGGACGTGATCCGCTCCACTGCCTCCGACAACTTGGCGGAGGCGCGACGCTTCGTGGCGGAGAACTCCGCGGACACCGCCGCGGTTGAGGGGACAAGCGAGGGCGCAGGAGAGGGCGCGGCAACCCGCACGCCGTTGCCCGCCCGCTTGGAGCGTTTGGCCGGCCACGCGCAAGACCGCCAGCGCGCGCTGGGCGAGCAGCTGGAGGTTCGCGTCAATGCGGTTGACCTGCCGGAACCAGCAGCGTCCGTGGCCGAGCGCGTCGTGCGCGAGGGCCTGAGCAACATCGTGCGCCACGCCGGGGCGTCGTCGGCGGTGGTGACCGTGGATAGGCTGGGGGAGACTGCCACCCTCGACGTCTTCGACAACGGCCGTGGCATCTCCGGGCCGGAAGGTTACGGGCTCAAAGGGCTGCGCGCCCGCGTGGAGGAGGTCGGCGGCGAGCTCACAGTCGAAGGTAACGTCCTTGCCGCCACCGTGCCCGTGGACGAGACCGTGGAGGAGAAATGACACTGAGCGTCATGCTTATCGACGACCATCCGGTCGTCCGCGCCGGCCTGCGCGCAGTGCTCAATTCCTTTGACGGCGTCGAGGTTGTCGCCGAGGCCGCCGACGGCAACGCCGAGGTGCCCGAGGGGGTGGACGTGGTGGTCTCCGACATCCAGATGCCCGGCGCGTCGGGCATCGACCTCACCCGCCGCCTCGTTGCCGCGGGTGGGCCGCCGGTGCTTATCCTGACCACCTACGACACCCAGGCGGATGTGGTTGCCGCGGTGGAGGCGGGAGCGATGGGGTACCTGCTCAAGGACGCCCCCGAGGACGAGCTCTACGACGCGGTGGTGCGCGCCTCCCAACGCACCCGGGTGCTTTCCCCGCAGGTGGCCAACGTGCTCGCCGACCGGCTGGTCAACCCTTCCGAGGCGCTGTCTGCCCGCGAAATCGAGCTGCTGCGCGCGCTGCAGACGGGCGCGTCGAACCGGGAGATCGCCGAGCAGCTGTTCATCTCCCAGGCGACGGTGAAGACGCACCTGATCCACATCTATTCGAAGCTGGGCGTGGACAACCGGACGGCTGCCGTTGAAAAGGCTCGGCAGCGCCGCATCATCTAAGCTGGGTACCATGTCCTTCATCGATCTGCAGGTTGGCCCGTGGCGCGGTGTCGAACTCCTCAGGGGGCTTACTGGCCCGGCCGAGACGCCCGCAGGCTGCAAGTCTTTCTCGTGGCGCCACGACGGCACCGCGCGCCTCGGCGGTGTGCTCGAGCGGGCGCAGGTGCAGGTGCTTATCGACGCGGAGGCGGTGCCCGATAAGGTTCAACGCGCCCAACCGGAGGCGTTCGGCCTGCGCAGCGTCACCACCGAATCCGCCGGCGAGGCGTACGTCTTCGCCGGGCGCATGTTCGGCCGCGCTGGCGACGTGGACACTATCGAGCCCTGCGCGGCCGCGCAGCTGACTATCGCCCCCGGGACAGAGCTGGCTATCACGGTGTACGAGGAGTTCGAGTACGCCATCGTCGCCGCCGACGGGGACCTGGCCGTGAACAACACGGACGTGCCCGGCAGATCAGTAGGTCTTCTCGACGCCGGCCACCGCACGCTGGGGCTGAAGAACCGCTCTGACAGCATCGCCCACGCCTTGATCCTGGGCGGCCAGCCCGCGCATTAGGGCCGGCACTGCGAGAGATGTGCCGGTGTGGTCTCCCTCATCGTCGCCGCCGCCATCCTGGTGGAGGGCATCACGCAAATGGGCGTGATCGAGGCGCTGACCAACCTGGCGCAGGCGTCCTCCGGCGCCGCGGTGCTCATGGTGCTGGTGTTCGTGCTGGCCACCGCTGCCATGGCGCTGCTCACCGGTTCCGGCGTGGCGCCCTACTTCGCGTTCTCCGAGATGGTGCCCGGCATCGCCGCGGACTCCGCAGTTTCCGCCCCGCAGATGCTCACCTCCATCTGGGCCGCCTCGAACACCATGCGCCAGGCCTCCCCGGTCAACGCCGCTGTGCTCATCGTCGCCGGCGCTCTGCAGGTCAACCCGATCGACGTTGTCCGCCGCACCGCTGTCCCGCTGGCCGCGGGTGCGGTAACCGCGGTGGTGTGCGCGTTCCTGTTCGTGGTCTAAGGCCTGCCCAGGCCGTAAGGTTGCCGGTATGACCGTCTCAGTGCTCATGATCGTGGAGGGCGCCTCGCCCGAAATTTCCCGCTGCGTCAACGTCGAAGAGACCATGACGCTCGGCGAGCTGGCCCAGATCATCGACGCCGCACTCGGCTTCACCGGCGCCGCCACCCACCTCTACGTTGGCCAGGAAGGTGCGCAGCGCTCGGTCTACACGGAAGTTCCGGGGTCGGGCGAGCATCACGAGGACGAGCTCACCGTGGCCGAGATGCGGCCGATGACCTACGTCTACGACCCGGCCGCCAACTGGAACATCCACGTGGAGGTCCTCGGCCCCTCCAACATCGAGGGGCCGACGCCCATGCTTATCGACGCCGCCGGGCCCGACGTCGTCGAAGCCTGCTCCGGCCCGGAGCTGATGACCACCTTCCGCAACCAGGCCCGCCTCCTGGCAGCCGGCATCGAGCCGGACCTGGAGACCATCACCCTGATGTTCAGCTACCTCCCTGTCATGCCGCCCGAGCGGATGCTGGACAGGATGACCCAGGCGGACCCGGTTGCTGTGGCCACCCGCATCGGCAACGTCGCCGAGGAGATGTTCTTCGACGAGGTGGCCGCCGCAGACGAGCAGAGCGACGGCCCCGGCCTGGCCCAGCACTTCGACGACTTCCTGCAATCCCGCCCGGACCTGCTCCAGATCATCGACATGGACCCCCACCCGGAGCGCAACCCCTCCATGATCAACGCCGTGACCGAGTTTTTCGGCGGGTTTTTCGGCGACGCGTTGGACGGCGCCGGCGACCTGACGCAGCACCCGGGTATCGTGCCGGGCTTCGGACCGGGTTCGTTCACCGACATCTTCGCCGGGCTCATCCGTATCTTCGCCGCCGGTGTGCCCTACGAGCACGACGACTTGCCCGCGGACATCGCCCACGAGGTGCGCGAGCTGGTCCAGCTACCGTTTGCCAACACCGTGGCCGACCTGTTGCTCGACGCCCGCATGCTGAAAAAGCGCGGCGGCGAGCTCACCCCGACCAAAGCCGGTGAAACCTTCCTCACCAGCGAAAACCCCATCCCCAAGTACGCCGACAACATCCGCCGGGGCTTCGAAGCCCTCACCGGGGAGGATTTGTGGCGCGCTATCGTGGGGTGGCTCGTCGGCGGCCAGCCAGCCACCTCCGAGATGGTGTCTTGGCTGCTGTGGCTCGAGGCGTTCGGCATCGCGCGCGAAACCGGTCCGAACCAGGTCGTGTGCACCGAGCAGGGCTCCCAGTTGCTGGAGCTGCACTACGCTCACTACGCCAACGGCCGCTAACGGCGCTTCACTCCACCACCAGGTATAGCCCCAGCGCGCCGATCCCGAGCATCATCGCCGTGAGCAGAAATATCGCAGCCGCGTTGGGGGCGCTGCGCTCGTCGGCAAGTGCGGAAGCTTCAAACCGGTACGCCCGCCGGTTCAGCACCACGATGGCAAGCCCCGTCGCCGCCAGCGCCGCCGACGCGACCACAATCAACCGCGGGTAGGCACCCGCCCACCGCAGCAGCGTCGCCGCGCACACCAGCATGGCCAGCGCGGTGCGCGTCCAGCTCATGGAGGTGCGCTCGGCCTGCAGCCCGGGGTCGGCGACTGGGATCATCGCAGCAGGCTCACCCCGACCACAAGCGCCGCCACGAACACCACGGCGCACAGCACGGGGATGATGGCGGGGGCGGGGATGGGCTCGTCGTGACGCAGAGCCCGCTCGATGCGCACCCAGCGCACGGCCGCTCCCGCGGAGATCGCCATCGCGATCAGGATGACCGCCGCCGCCGCGACCTTGCGCACGCCCGGCTCGATGCCGGGCAGCTCGAACGCCTCGAGCGCGATCCCGCCGGCCAAAAACGCCAGCGCCGTGCGCGTCCACGCGAGGAAGGTGCGCTCGTTGGCCAGGGTGAACCGCGGGTCCGGCTCCCCGCCGGTGGGGAACACCCGCCTGGTAAACCATCCGCGCTCGCTCATGCGCTCAACCCTAGCGCCGCCCACACGGTGAGGATGACCGCGCCCGCCGCCACAATCGACCACAAGATCGTTGTGCGATTGTCTCTCGACGTCCTTCCGGCCACCCCCGCCCCCAACCACGCACCCGCCGTGTTGCAAATGACGTCGTCCGCGTCGCTGTAGCCCCAGGAATAGACGTACTGCGCCGTCTCGATGCCCAGGCTGCAAAGCAGCCCGACCAGCACCGCCCGGCCCACCGCCCCCCGGTAGGCGACAAACCCCACCGGGAGAAACAGCGCGATGTTGCCGAAGAGGTTCAGCCACGGCCCCCACCACACCCTCGCGTACTCGAACGTCTCCAGCGGGTTGAGGCGGATCTGGCTGAGCTGGTGCGACTCCGCTGACCACAGCCCTGGGATGGACACGAAGGCTTTGCCCACCGTGAACGCGAGTACGACCAAGCAGGTGATCACAGCCGCCGCCGCGCGGGCGGTCTTGGTCTCGGTGTTGCTCGCTGAAGTCACTTGCCCAACCGTAGACCGGGCCTATGCTGACCACCATGAACCAGAGCTTGATTGTTACTGAGAACGGGCCCGAGGTCGTGGAGAGGCAGGAGGCGCACGCTGGCGAGGGCGACACACTGATCACGCTGAGCCACTCGTCGGTCAACTACAAGGACGCGATGGCGCTTGACGGCAACCGCGGCATCTTGCGCGAGCTGCCGATGGTGCCCGGCATCGATGCGGTGGGCACGCTCGAGGACGGCACGCTAGTCACCGTCAACGGCCGCGGCATCGGCGAACGCAGGAACGGCGGCTACACGTCGCACATGCGCATCGACGCTGAAAACATCACCCGCGTGCCCTCCCGCTTCACCGCCTTCGAGGCGGCCGCGATCGGCACCGCCGGCTACACCGCAGGCCTCTCGGTAGCAGGCCTGGAGCGCGCCGCACGTTCGCCTATCGACGGCCCCGTGCTGGTCACCGGCGCCACCGGGGGAGTGGGCTCCATCGCGGTGCAGCTGCTCGCCGCGCGAGGCCACGAGGTGTGGGCCCTAACCGGACGCGTGTCCGAGCACGAGGCGTGGCTGCGCGAACTCGGCGCGGCAGAGGTGCTCGACCGGGCGGAGTTCACCGACGCCGGCAAGCCGCTACAGAAGGCCCGGCTGGCGGGCGTGGTGGACACCGTCGGCTCCACGCTGCTGGCCAACGCGCTGTCGCAACTGCGCTGGGGCGGGGTGGCCACCGCGTGCGGCATGGCCGCCGGCAACGACCTGCCCGCCAGCGTCCTGCCGTTCATCCTGCGCGGGGTGCAGCTGGTGGGCATCAACTCCGTCGACGCGCCGAACGACGTGCGCGACGAGGCGTGGCAGATCCTGGACGAGTCTCTAGACACCGACGCCATCCGCACCGAGGAAGTCGGTTTGGATGGCGTGGTGGAAGTTGGGCGTCGGCTGCTGGATGGGAGGGGCAGCGGACGCGCCGTCGTTAGGCTGTAGCTACCGCTTCTTTGGGCACGGGGCCGCCGGAGATCTGGCGGTACGCGTACGCCATCGCCAGCAGCGTCACCGGAGCGGTGACGATCAGACCGAGCCCGAACAGCGCCGCGCCCACGGCGTTTAGCACCATCACGATCAAGAACAGGCCCAGCAGCTTCAGGTAGTTCGACGCGCCCGCCTTGAAACCGGCGCTGAACGCATGACCGAACGAGCCGTTGTTGTCCGCCGCGTACCACGTCTGCATGAGGAAGAACGGGGCCAAAAGCGCGCTGACCACGCCCGAAATCGCCAACGCACCAAGCACCGGACGCACCAGTGACCACATCTCCTCCACCGACACGTCCTGCGCGTTCGGGTTTGGCAACGAGTTCGGGTCGATCGTGCTCAACGCGCCGGCCGCCAGCACGACCATCAAAATGCCCATCACCACAGTGAGAGCGAACCCCAGCAGCGCGGAGACCCCAAGCGTCTTGCCGTACGCCGGCGCCTTCGTGTCGTTGTACGTGAACTCTTTCGCCAACGTCTCCTGCAGCGCCACGGACACGAACCAGGGCACCACCAGCAGCATCACAATCGGAGAGATAAAGCCGAGGGCCGGGATGAACTGCGGGATCAGGGCCAGCAGCGCATAGATGATGCCCAGCGGGATCCACAACTTCGCGTTGGCAAACATCGCCTTGAAAGCCCAGGTGAGGGCCTCAAAGACCTGGACCTTGCCGTCGCCTTTGACGTGGAACCAGCCGTTAGAGGCTGGGTCGTTGATCGGGTGCGGGGACACCCCGTCGCCCGGGATGTTGTCGGTGAGCTGCTGGCCGTGGAAGCGCAGCGCGGAGGCGCCAGACGCCTGCGCCGCGGTGTTGACGTCGAAGGCGTCGTAGTTGCCGTAGTTGTCGGCGGTGCCAGCGTTCCCGGCGTTGCCAGGGTTGTAGCCGGGGTAGGCGCCGTTTTCGGGGTGACTGCCTTCCGGGTGCTCCGGGTACGGCTCGTACCCGCCGCCGTTGTAGGGGGTGGACATGTGATCATCCTTTGCGGTAGTCGAAGCTTTTCACTCGGGATAGTAACAGCCACACCCGTCACAGGCCGGGGCGGTGGAGGGGCACCCCGGCTGACGGATCCCGCCGCGAAAATAGTTCAACCGAAGCGCCCCGCCTCGTGAACTATTCCGCAACGGGGTGACGCCGGGCCCTACTTCACCACCAGGTTCACCATGCGGCCCGGGACGGCGATGACCTTCACCACAGTCTTGCCGTCCACCAGGCCGGCAACCCGCTCGTCGGCAAGTGCTGCGGCCTCCAGGTCGTCCTTGGTGGCGTCGGCGGCGACGTCGATGCGCGCCTTGACCTTGCCGTTGATCTGGACGGGAACTTCCACGGTGTCGTCGACAAGCCACTGCTCGTCGAACTCCGGAAAGGGCTCGAAAGTGATCGTCTCGGTGTGACCCAACACGGACCATAGCTCCTCCGCGATGTGCGGCGCCAGCGGCGAGACCATCTGCACCAGCGGCTCCACGGCGGCGCGCGGGGCGCCGGAGGAGTAGGTCTTGGTCAGGTAGTTCACGTACTCGATGAGCTTGGCGGCCACGGTGTTGTCGCGCAGGTTGGCGTAGTCATCACGCACGCCCGCGATGGTGCGGTGGAGCTGCTTCAAGTCCTCGTCGGTCAGGTCGGCGTCCGCCACGGCGGCCTCGCCGGAGGCTTCGTCGACAGCCAAACGCCACAGGCGCTGCAGGAAGCGGTGCGCACCGACGACGTCCTTGGTGGCCCACGGGCGGGAGGTGTCCAGCGGGCCCATCGACATCTCGTAGACGCGCAGGGTATCGGCGCCGTACTCGCCCACCACGTCGTCCGGTGCCACGGCGTTCTTCAGCGACTTGCCCATCTTGCCGTACTCGCGGTTGACCTCGGCGCCGTTGTAGAAGAACTTGCCGTCCTTTTCCTCCACCTCGTCCGCCGGGACGTACACGCCGCGGGCGTCGGTGTAGGCGTAGGCCTGGATGTAGCCCTGGTTGAACAGGCGGCGGTACGGCTCCTTGGAGGTGACAAAACCGAGGTCGTAGAGCACCTTGTGCCAGAAGCGGGCGTAGAGCAGGTGCAGCACCGCGTGCTCTACGCCGCCGACGTAGAGGTCCACGCCGCCCGGGTCGTTCGCGCCGTGCTCCTCGGGGCGCGGGCCTGTCCAGTAGCGCTCGTTCTCCAGGTCGCAGAACGCCTCCGAGTTCGTCGGGTCGATGTAGCGCAGCTGGTACCAGGAGGAACCGGCCCACTGCGGCATGACGTTCGTGTCGCGGTAGTACTTCTGCGTGCCGTGGCCCAGGTCCAGCTCCACCTCGACCCAGTCGGTAGCCTTCGCCAGCGGCGGGGCGGGCTCGGAGTCGGCGTCGTCCGGGTCGAAGGCGACGGGGTTGTAGTCCTCCACCTGCGGCAGCTGCACTGGCAGCATGTCCTCGGGCAGGCCGTGCGCCTGGCCGTTCTCGTCGTAGACGATCGGGAACGGCTCGCCCCAGTAGCGCTGGCGCGCGAAGAGCCAGTCGCGCAGCTTGTACTGGATCTTCTCTTGGCCTGCTCCTTCGTCGCGGAGCCAAGAGATGGCCTGATCGATGGCTTCTTGCTTGCCCAGGCCGTTGAGGTCCAGGCCGTCGGCGTTCGCGGAGTTGACGTGCGCGGCGTCCCCGGTGAACGCGGCCTCGGACACGTCGCCGTCGAGCACCGGTGTGATCGGCAGGCCGAAGACGGTGGCGAACTCGTAGTCGCGCTCGTCGTGCGCCGGCACCGCCATGATCGCGCCGGTGCCGTAGCCGGTGAGCACGTAGTCCGCGATGAAGATGGGCACCTCCTCGCCGTTGACGGGGTTCACGGCGTAGGTGCCCAGGAACACACCGGTTTTCTCCTTGTTCTCCTGGCGTTCCACGTCGGACTTCGCGGCGATGGCGCGGCGGTAGGCGTCCACGGCCTCGCGCGGGGTGGCCTCGCCGTTGGTCCAGCGGGCATCGGTGCCGGGGGCGTAGGACTCGGCCACGAGCTCGTCGACAAGCGAATGCTCGGGCGCAAGCACGACGTACTTCGCGCCGAAGAGAGTGTCGGGGCGGGTGGTGAAGACGGTGATGTCGCCGGCGGGGGAGGCGAAGTTGACCTCGGCGCCGCGGGAGCGCCCGATCCAGTTGCGCTGCATGCTCTTGACCTTCTCCGGCCAATCCAGCAGGTCGAGGTCGTCGAGGAGGCGATCCGAGTAGGCGGTGATGCGCATCATCCACTGGCGCAGGCGCTTGCGGAAGACGGGGTAGTTGCCACGCTCCGAGCGCCCGTCCGCGGTGACCTCCTCGTTGGCCAGCACGGTGCCCAGGCCCGGGCACCAGTTGACCATGGAGTCGGCGAGGTAGACGAGGCGGAACTCGTCGATGGCGGCGTGCTTCTCGGCGGTGGTGAGCTCGCGGAAGTCGCGCCCGTCCTTGGTCGTGCGCGCCCCCGTCATGAGGTCCTTGACCAGGTCCTCGATCGGCCGGGCCTTCTGCTGCTCCTCGTCGAACCAGGCGTTGTAGATCTGCAGGAAGATCCACTGCGTCCACGTGTAGAACTCCGGGTCCGTCGTGGCCACGGAGCGGCGGCGGTCGTGGCCGAGGCCGAGCTGGTCGAGCTGCTCGGTCATGTGCTTGATGTTCGCCTCGGTGGTCGTGCGCGGGTGGGTGCCGGTCTGGATGGCGTACTGCTCGGCGGGCAGGCCGAAGGCGTCGTAACCCAGCGTGTGCAGGACGTTCTTGCCCAGCATGCGGTTGTAGCGCGCGTAGACGTCGGTGGCGATGTAGCCGAGCGGGTGCCCCACGTGCAGCCCCGCGCCGGAGGGGTAGGGGAACATGTCCTGGACGTTGAGCTTGTTGTCCGGGAGCTCGGCCCCGGTGGCAAGATCGCCCACCGGGTTGGGGGCATAAAACGTCTGGTTGTCGCGCCAGTACGCCTGCCACTTCTGCTCGATGTCGTTGGCCAGCTCGGCCGTATAGCGGTGCGGGGTCGCCTCAGTCATGGTTATGCAGTGTAGTTAAGGGCGTTTGCTTCTCGACGCACCTCCGGCCCCATCCCGTTTCCCCAGCCACCCGGCGTACCCTCGGCACCATGTCACTCAATGCATCGCAGATGGACGCCACCCGCCGCGAGCTGCAGGCCAACTTCGAGCGCTCGGGCCTTTCCGCCGAGGCCGTCGCGGCGCGGCTCGGCGTCGGCGCCGCGGACGTCGATACGACGCTGCAGATGCGCCACCCCGACCCCGTGCTCGTGTGGGCCGTGCGCAACGTGCTCGAGACCGCGGTCCGCGAGGCCGGCGCGGAGCCGGTGCCGTACACCTCGTTGACCGAGGCAAACAGGGCGAACGCTGAGCGCTGGTTCGGCATCGTCGACCACCGGTAGCCCGGTGTTTGTGCGGGCGCCAAGTACGTCGGCCATCAACGCCTGCCTGCAGGGCAAGGACTACCAGTCCAAGACGATGACCGAGGGCGAAAAGACTGGCATCATCATCGGCGCCGTGGTCTCTGTCTTGATCACCGCCGGCTCGGCTGAGTACCCGTACATCCAGCCGATGATCCAGCAGTACCTGCCTCACTAGTCGGCACCCCAGGCGCTACCATCACGGGTATGCGCCTGTACACCGTCGGCTACTCGCAGAAGACCGCGGAGGAGTTCTTTGACATCCTCCGCAGTCACGGCGTAACGCGGGTGGTGGACATCCGCCGGCACAACACGAACCAGCTCGCCGGCTTTACCAAGCAGTCGGATCTGCCCTGGTTCCTCAACACGATCGCCGGGATCGGCTACGCCCACGAGCTCGCCCTCGCGCCCAGCGAGGGGCTCATGCGCGCGTATCGCAAGGAGGGCCTGCCCTTTGACGAATTTTCGCAGCGCCTGCGCGCCGAGTTCGCCGAGCGCAAGATGCCCGAGCTTATCGACGGCTCCGCCCTCCTCTGCTCCGAACCCGACCCGGGCGTGTGCCACCGCTCCGTGGCGGCCGCCTACCTCGCCGAACAGGACCCGAGCATCGAGGTCGTGCACCTGTAGTCGCTACAGCCCGTTCGGGTTGATGAAGCCCAGGCGTTACATTGGCACATCATGAGCACAACGACAGAATTGCAAACAGAAGGGGTGCCGGAGGGGCGTCGTCACGCAATTGCTCTGACGATGACCGCACTCGCCGCCGTCGCCGCCGCGCTGCCATTCGCCGCCGGCGCGCGGGAGGACGACTCGCTCGTCCGGCAGCCCGTCGCCGCCTACAACCACGACGAGTCGGTGCTCGAGGCCTACCGCCCGGACGGCGCGCCGCTCGAGTGCGACGGCCCAGACGAGCACTCATCCATGGCCGCCTTCTCGTGCGACGGCTTCGACGCGGCCATCGCGCACGTCGAGCGGGGCAACGAGGACCCGGACGTCACCCTGCGCCGCGCGCAGCGCGCCACGGCGCTCACCGGCAGCCTCTCGGACGCCGAGATCGAGCGGGGCGCACACACGCGCATGCTTATCGACGGCTCCGCCGCCACCGTCCTCGTCCCCCTCGACGAGGAGTCCGGCAATAAGGCCGCCTTCATCAGCCTCAGCGGCGAGGGCGCCGGTGATGTCGCCCGCGCCACCGCCGAGCACTACGAGGAGGCGCACCGATGAGCCGTGTGTTGTTGGACATCTACCTGCTGGTACTCGCGGCGGTCGGCGTGTTCGTGTTCCTACCCACCGGGGCGCTCGTGCCGTCCGTGGCCGCTGCCGGCGCGGGGTGGGTGGCGCTTGTTGCGCTGGTGAACTGGCTGCTCGTGCGGCGCCACCCGGCGCGGCCTGCCGGCACGGGGTGGGCGTTCGTGGTGGCGTTCGTCGCAGGCGTGCTCGTCTTCGGCGCGATGGCGCCGGTGAACGAGGCGCTCATGGGCGCGCTCGACGGAGCCGGGCGCTTCGCGCGCTGGGCGGCCTCCCCGATCGAGGAGGAGACGCTGAAGTTGCTCGCCGCGGTGCTGGTTATGACGTCGTTCAAGCGCATCGACAACCCGGTCGTCGCAGCGCTTATCGGCATGACCGTCGGCTTTGGCTTCCAGTGCGTCGAGGACGTGTTCTACGTGGACAAGGGCGTGCTCTACAACATGGTCAGCGACGCCGACGGGTTCGCGCAGTCCGCGCCCGGGCGCGTGATCACCCCGGTGAGCCACTGCCTGTTCACCGCGCTGGCGGCGTACGGGGCGGGCAAGGCCATGTTCACCCCGGGCACGTCCGGCGGCTGGCGCTTCGGCACCGCGCTCGCGTGGTTCCTCGCCGGCTACGCCCTGCACGCGGCGAACAACGTCGGCGCCGAGTTCGCGGGCGATAGCGTCGCCGGGACGGTGTTCATCATCGCGCTGCTCATCGCGCTGCCGGTGCTGGGGATTTGGTTGTACGTGCGGAGTCGGAAGAGCGCAGCTACGCAAGCATCTGCCACACCGCAACTGCCATGATGACGAGGCCGAGGACGAACACGAACCAGGTCTCCGGCAGGTTCGCGTAGTGGCGGTAGGCCTTCGCGTTGCGGAACAGCAGCTTGGGCACGATGTAGACGAGGAACGTGATGAAGATGCCGCCGATGACCGAGATCAGGTCCAGGATCGACGGGTTGGCGATGCCGGCGGCGACGGCCGTGACGAAGATGAACAAGTAGATGCCCCAGCGCATCGCCGCGGGGCTCGTGCGCTCCGCGAACCCCGGCGCGACCGCGCGCACGAGGTACGTGGTGCCAAATCAACAAAGCCCGCCGCTCCGGTACACGACCGGGGCGGCGGGCCTGTCTTATTCGGCGCTCCGAATGCTAGGAGCGTGCGTCGACGTGCGGGAGCACGGCGAGCGGGGAAACGTCGGAGAACGTGGCGATGCCATGCTCCTCGTCGCGGAACCACGCGCGGATGTTCTCGAAGAACTTCATACGGGTTCACCTCCTTTCATCTCTGACGGGAGGTTGTTCACCTTCCGTTCATCTGGAGGTAACTCTAGGTTCCACAAAATTAGTTTGTCAACACCAACTATTGGCGTTAAGCCATTATGGCTGCGCGCGTACTAAAAATTCACTCCGTTACGGCTCCTTGAAACGGCAAAAGCCGGGCCCCGCAACGGGAGCCCGGCAGCGCCGTACTGCGGCTAGAGGAAGGGGTACGGATCCCAGCCGGTGAAGTACTCAATGCGCTCGCGAGCAATAAGCAGGATGGCAGCGACAACCGCCACCAGGACGATTGCCAGGAAGATCCAGCCGATCACGCGGCGGCCAGTTGAAGGCGCGGAGCCGTCGCCGGCGGGGGAGAGGAAGTGGATGCTCAGGGAAAACAGGGCCGGTAGGCCAGCGCCGAGCAAGATGCCCACGGCGGTGACCATGAACAGGGATTGCAGCAGTTCAAGCATGGTGAAGGTCCTTTCCTGCTAGCCGCGTGGGTGGTGGTCGGTGACGGCGGTGGAACCGTGGGGAGCCAGGCCGCGGGAAGTGTCCACGAAGTCGGCGGGCTCGCCGGAGTCGCGGTGGGTGTTTTCGGACTGCTGGGCGCCGCCGGTCGTGTGGGCCGGGGACTTGGAGCCGCCGTCCCAGTCGTCGTTGACGTTGTCCTTGTGCACCGGCTTCTGGGAAGCCTGCCAGAACATGTAGCCGCCGCCGATGAAGATGATCAGCGCCAGGGCTACGCCTCCCCACAGCAGGTCGCCGCCCAGCTCAGCTGCCCAGTGGCCGATCCACCAGGTGACGAAGGACACTAGTGCCGCGATGGGCAGGGTGGTGATCCAGGCGAGAGCCATGCGGCCGGCAACGCCCCAGCGGACCTCGCCCTTCGGGCCAGTCAGACCGGAGCCGAGGATGGAGCCGGTGGCCACGTGGGTGGTGGATAGCGCCATACCCAGGTGGGACGAGGTGAGGATGATCGCGGCGGAGGACGTCTCCGCGGCCATGCCCTGCGGCGGGTGGATTTCCACCAGGCCCTTGCCCAGGGTGCGGATCACACGGAAGCCGCCAGAGTAGGTGCCGATAGCGATGGCCAGCGCACAGGCGAGCTGGATCCAGAACGGCATGGGGTGGTCGGAGCCGAACTGGCCGGCGGCCACCATAGCCAGGAAGATCACGCCCATGGTCTTTTGCGCATCCGAGGTGCCGTGGGCGAGTGCGACCAGGGAGGCGGTGCCGATCTGGCCCCAGCGGAAGTAGCTGTCGCGGTGGTCCTTTTCCGCGTTGGCGGTGATCTTGTACACCAGCCAGGTGCCGATCGCGGCGATCAAGCCCGCGACGAACGGGGCGAACAGCGCCGGGAGAATGATCTTGTCCAGCACGCCGCCCCAGACCACGCCGTCGAAGCCGATGGCGGCGATAGCCGCGCCGATCAAGCCACCGAACAGCGCGTGGGAGGACGACGACGGGATGCCGAAAAGCCAGGTAAAGAGGTTCCACATGATGCCGCCGGCCAGGCCGGCAAACACCACGAGGAGGAGACGCTCGGAGTCGAGCGTGTCGTTGAGGTCGAAGACGTCGAGCTTCACAATGCCGCCCGCGACCGTCTTGGCCACGGCAACGGAAAGGAAAGCGCCGACAAGGTTAAGGAAACCGGCGAGCGCCACAGCCACTTTGGGCTTGAGCGCACCGGTAGCGATGGAGGTAGCCATCGCGTTCGCAGTGTCATGGAAACCGTTAGTGAAGTCGAAGAACAACGCAACGACGATGATGAGGACGAGGAGGATGGTGATGCTCACGCGGAAAATTATGCCCTGCGTTAACAGAATGGAAGCTGGCGGAAGTAAAAGTTCACCTTTTGGTCATATGTAGAACTGGCGCTGCCGCCAACTAGCTGTGCACATGATGTTGGTAGCACCAGAAATTCATCTTTTGTACATCGTCGCCTACCCCGCGACCATGTCCCACACTGTCACGGCCATGATCACCAGCCCGGCCACGAACACGAAGATCGTGTCCGGTCTGCGCGCGTAGTGCTTGAACGCCGTGGCTTTGTGGAACAGCAACACCGGCATGATGTACACCAGAAACGCCACGAAGATGCCACCGACCACGGAGATCATGTCCAGGATTGACGGGTTGAGGATGGCGACAAGCACTGCTGTCACCAACACGAAGATGTTGACGGCGAGCCGGAGGGAAGACGTCGATAGGCGGGATGCAAGGTTCGGCGCGATACCACGCAACAGGTAGGCCGTACCCTCCTCCGTGCCCAGCAGGTGGCCGAAGTATGAGGTGATGATGGCGGCGATGGCGATGATCGGGCTGATCCACGCCATGAACGGCGCATCGGTCTCATTGGCCAGGTACGACAGCACCGGCACGTTCGCCTCGCGCGCGGCGTCCATGCCGTCCGCACCCAGCGACAGCGCGCACGACCACACGAAGAACATGGTGAACGCGACCAAAAGGATCGTAGTGACCAGCTCCACCTTGGACACCTCGCGCTCCGTGGCCGCCACGTCGCCGTCCTTTGTCTTTTGCGTGTCCAGCGCGAACTGGCTCAGCGCCGCCATGTGGCTGAAGGAAAACACCAGCACCGGCAGGATCAGCAGCAGGCCCTGCCACGTCGGGTAGGAGGACTCGTAGGCGCGGAAGCTACCGAAGTCCCATGAGGGGATGAGGTAGAACGACACCGCAGCCAGCGCGATGATCAGCGGATAAACCAGCATGTTGGCCAGCCACAGGGTCAATTTCTTGCCTACCGCGTACGCGCCCGTCATCAGCCCCACCGCCGCGAGCGCCAGCACCCACCGGCTCGCCTGCCGCCCGTCCAGCTGGTTCAGGATGAAGCTGTCCAGCGTGTTGGTAATCGAGATCGCGTAGATGAGCACCGTTGGGTAGATGGCCAGCCAGTACAGCACCGCAGAGGCGAACCCGCGCTTACGCCCGGTCAGCGCCGTGATCACCTGCAGCACGTCCAGCCCCTTCACCGGCGACGCGGAGACGATGCGCGCGTACGTGCGGTGCGAGAAGAACACCATCGGGCCGATCAGCAGCGTCGCAATCACCAGCGGCCAAAACCCGAAGCTGCCTGCGTTGATGGGCAAAAACAGGATGCCGGCGCCCACACCGGTGCCGAACAGCGTGATCACCCAGCGCATGAACGAGCCGTCGGGCTCATCGCCCTCGCGCTGCTCCTTGATCTGCTCGATGTCCGCGTCCGAAAGGTTGTCACGGTCGAATTCGGCGCGGGAGAGCTCAAGGTGCTCCTCGCTGTGCTGCTCCGGCAGCTGGGGGCTAGTCATGGGAGTTCATGTTAGCCAGTTGCCTATCGACGTCCCTCCGGTTTCCCACCGCTCCCTCCATGCAACTTCTGCCGTTTAGCTCGCCCGGCCCTCGGATGCGCCGCCGAGCACGCAGAGGGTGAAAGCCCGATGGTGAATCTCCGCCGTTTTAACGGGAATTCACCATCTGCCGTTCACCCTCTGTGCTGGAGCACCCACTAGATCGGGAGATAGTCGCCCGTAACCCCGCCGCCGCGCAATCCTGGGATTATAGTGATATCTATGTCACGTTCCCGCATCGCACCCGCCGCGCTGGCCTGCGCGCTCGCCGTCAGCACCGTTCAGCTCCCCGCCGCCGAGGCGCAGTCCTCCGGAAGTTCCACCAGTACCGTCAACCAGCAGGGTTTCGACGAAGCCACCGCGAAGTGGCAGCCGCTTTTCGACGCCGCATCCGCCGCCCTCGCCAAAGCCGAGCAGGACACGAAGGCAGCGCAATCCCAGCGCGACTCCGCCCGCGCCGAGCTAGCAAAAGCGGACGCCCAGGTGGAGTCCGCACGAAGCGAGGTGGAGCGCCTGGAGGGGCAGTTAGAGCGGGCGGACGTGGAGGGGCGTCAGCTTGACGTCGATAAGGCGCAGCGCGCATTGGAGGCGGCACGCGATGCCCACGCGGCCAAGGAAGCAGAGATGACCCAGGCGGAGGAGGCGGCGCGCGAGCGGGCGGACGCGGCCGCAAAAGCGCAGGCCACCGCAGACGAGAGGGCGGCCGCCGCCCAGGGTGCCCGGGAGCAGCTGGACAACCTCAAGGCACAGCAGAAAGCTGTCGAGGACACGCTCGCGGACATTGATGCGCGCGAGGCCGCGGGCGCGGACTAAACCCAGGAGGACTGGGAGCGGCTGGTCGCGGACGCGGTGGTGGAGATCACCAACGAGTACCGCGCGCGCCACGGCATGCACCCGCTGGCCAGCCACGACGTTTTCAACGACAACGCCCGCGACTGGAGCGGCGTGCTAGCCGCCGACGTGAACCGTGGCATGGATCCGAAGAACGTGCTGCGCCACGCCAAGTTCGAGGACTACGGCTTCAGCGGCGAGAACGCCACGTACGACTGGCTCGGCTGGCCCAGCGTCACACCGGCTACCGCCACGCGCGCGGACTGGGCGCACCTTGCCGAGGACTTTTTCACTTCCTGGCGCAACTCCACCGGGCACAACCGGGGCATGCTCGCCTCCGACGTCACCGGCATCGGCGTGGGCGTGCGCACCGCAGCCGACGGCACGGCGTTTGCCATCATGCAGTTTTACAAGCTCGGCACCCCGGACGGCTACTTCCTGCTCGGCCCGGACGCCGGTTCGAGGAAGGCGAAGGCCAGCGGCAAGGGCTTCTACGTCTCTACCGGCGCGCGCGAGACGCTCGGTATTGCGCCGCTGACCGTGAACCTGAACGACCGCAAGGCAGCCAACCCCAGCTACGGCAGCCTCAACCGGGGCGCCATCGAATCCGTGTCCAGGTCAACCCCGCGCGCACTGGCCGTGCAGGTCTCCCACGACTACGCGGCGGAGCGCGCGGAGCACGTCGAGGCCAAGCGCACGCTGGATGCGCAGGTGGCGGCGCAGACCGAGCGCGACATCGCCGCGCAGGAGGCCCTCGCCGGTGCGCGCAGGCAGCTTAACGACGCAAGCTCCGCCCAGCACACCGCCGAAGCGCGACGCGACCGCCTGTCGGAGGAGGCCGCCACGCTTTCCGGCGACGTCACCGCCGCCCAGGCAGCCCTCGACGCCGCAGCCGAGGAGCTGGAGTGGGCGAAGTCGGTGGACCGCGACGCACTCGAAGCTGGTATCGCCGCAGCGGAGGAGCGCCTCGCCGAGGCGGAGCAGGCAGCGGAGGATGCGTACTTGAGCTACGGCAACACGCAGCAGGCCTTGGACGAGGCGGAAGACGAGGTTGCGGACGCGAAGGCAGAGGTCGCACGCGTGACCGCGCAGCGCCCGACCGTCGCCCAGTTCACCACCACCTCCACCAACACCGCGGCAGTGGTGCTCGCCGCGCTGGCCGTCGTGGGCATCGGCGTGGGGGCGCTGGCCCCGCAGCTAGGAATCCAGCTGCCGTGGCAGTAGGCGGTTAGCCGCGGCGGCCTGACGCCTCGGCAAACTCGTCGAGCAACGCGAGCACGTCGGGGGAACGCCACCCGCGCTGGCGCTTATCCAGCTGCGCGGAGATGACAATGCCGTCGGCCTCTAGCCTGTCCAAAGCATTACGCGCCGTCTCCGCTGACACACCAAACTCCGTGGACACCGCGGCCGTGGTCAACACGGGCCGCTGCAGCAGGAGGTCGAGCACGCGCCACGCCAGCGCGTCCGCGCGGGCGGTGAGCTGCTCGTTCCACTCATCACGCACTGCGACAAGCTCCGCCACCAGCCATGATCCGCGCTCGGCGACGTCGATGGCGGCGCGGGCGAACAGCTGCACTATCCGGTCCACGTCGCCGCCGCGGTAGGCGTCGAGCGCGGCGAAGTATGCGGCCGTGTCGGTGAGGAGGCCGGCGGACAGGGGGAGGGCGGAGCTCGTCGTCAAGCCTCGCTCCCGCAATACCACATGCACAAGCGCGCGGCCCGTACGTCCGTTGCCGTCGGCGAACGGGTGGATTGTCTCAAACTGCGCGTGTGCGATCGCCGCCTGGGCGAGCGCGGGGAGGTCGTCGCGCGCCATGAACTCGCCGAGGTCCGCCATCAGCTCCGTCAGGTGACGCTGGTGGGGTGGCACGAACATCGCCCCAGCTGGGGAGTAGTCACTGCCGCCGATCCACACCTGGGCGCCCCGCAACACACCCGCGATCTCCGGAGCAGAATCCGCAAGCAGGATCTGATGCATCTCCACAATGCCGTCCACATTCGCGCGAGCCCGCGCCACGGCGGCCTCCATCTGGCGTGTGTTCGCAGCAATCAGCGCCGCATTTCCCCGTCCGCGACCAGTGGCCTCCGCCTCCAGAACCTTGCGTGCGGACGAGGTGAGCTGCTCAATACGGCTGGATGCCGTTGATTCACTGCGTAGTAGCAGCGGGGTGAAGGGGACAACGCGGTGCGCGTCTGTCGTATCAAACCGCACGGCTGCAACTGTCGCCTGTTCCACAAGCGCATGAGTTTGTTCGGTGAGCGTGAGCTGCTGGTTCGCAATCATCGGCACCACCGCTGCCTCGTACTCGCGCGGCATCCTCTTCACCGCCCGCCGCGGGTAAGTACCAGGCGCAGGCGACCACGGCAGCGTCTCAGTTTCCACCCGTGGCCACCTCATACGGGGAGACTACCAAACTTATGCGGTTATCTTTGGTGATTGCCCGCAACTGCCAAACTTATCGACGGCTAAAGCGGTGCCTGGGCAGTCAGCCCTGGCTACTGCGCCTTGCGCAAGTCAGCCAACTCGCGGTGGCGAGCCCTTTCTCTCACAGCGGCAAGGCTCGCCTGAGTTTTCTCGTCGTGGGATTGTCTCCATGCCAAATACATGTCCTGCAGATTGAGCCACAGCTCTGCCGAAGTACCAAGTGCTGCCCCGACCAGCTCGGCGGATTCCCGCGTAAGCTCCCGCTCGCCCGAGATAAGCTCTTCAACGAAGCGCGTCGGCCGGCCTATGATCGCGGCGAAATCGGCTTCGCTCCAACCGCGTTCCTCCAGTTCCTCCGCGAGGAAATCTCCCATCGGGAACGCTTCTGCCAAGGGCTGGGTAGTCATTGTTCACCTCCGTCAGTGGTAGTCAACCAATTCAATAACGACTGCGATGCGTCCATCTTCGCCAGTTTCAAATCGAATAACAAGACGAAATTGCTTGGTTATCCGGATTGATGAAGTACCTGAACGGTTTCCTTGCAGCCGCTCCAAGTGCAAAGATTTCACTCTCCGCAAATCTTGTTCGTCTCGAGCAGCAGCGAGAATCTGTATTTTTCGACGGTAGGCACGCACGCGCCCTCAATTTCAGATCGGCACGTTCGTTCCGCCGAGGGCAAGCTCGCAGGGTGGTCTCGGCCGCATACACGCAGCGATCTGCCTATCTACGCACCGGCTTAGCCCAGCGGCGCGTAGCCAAAGTCACCGCGCTGCACCTGACTGCGGGCATTCGGGTCGAAGGTTGCGCACAGGGCTGCCGCCACGTAGCGCACACCGCCTGCCGGCGAAGAGGAGCCGACGCGCTCGGCGCAGTTCTCCAGGGCTGGCAGGCCGATACTCTCCCCGGGCGAAGTCATGGAGAAGAAGGACGCGGCCATCATGGTGTTGCCATCGGCGCGCACGTATTCCGAAGAGCCCTTAATAGCTTGCCAAGCAATCGCCCCGACGGGATCGGTGCGGAACTGGTCCCGCTCAGTTGGGGTCAGCTCGGCGTTAGCAGCAGGCGCGGACAGTGTTGTGATGAGTAGTGCTGCTGTTGCAGCAAGGAGAGGAAACTTTTTCATAGGAGCACTCTATCTCCCGCGCCACAGTTTATCTCGGCATTGCCGACCCCGGCTTAACTGATGGCGCTGCGCAACTGTCGAATCTCGGCAGGCCCCACACGGCGCAATGCGGAGTCCGCACGGGATGACGCATCGACGACCCCCACCACCTCAAGCTGAGTCAGCCTGAGTTTCGGATTACGCGCAACTGTATGGGTTCCCCGAGAGGGTGTCAGGAAGTTTGTGTGTGAGGCTCTGATTGAGAAGGAGTTTCACCGATAATGACTACGGTGTCACCGAAGAAGAACCATGACCCGGCGAGGGTCAACCAGATCAGCGAGAAGCTGATGGAAAATCCTGAGCTCGCCAGCTTGATCAGCGAGCTGTCGACCTCCGCTGATGATGCAAGCGACCTGGTCAAAGGCCTGCTGCAGGCATCGATCAACGCTGGTCTGCAGGCAGAGATGGATGCGCACTTGGGCTATAGCCACTCCGACCGCAAGACGAAAGCCCAAGTGGAAACCACACAGAGCAGCAATCACCGCAACGGGTCGTACACCAAAACCGTCAACTCCGGGTACGGCGCGGTGGAAGTGACCGTGCCCAGGGACCGTGCCGGCACGTTTACTCCCCGGATGGTGCCCGAAGGCGCACGCCGGCTCACAGAACTCGACGACATGATCGTCTCGCTCTACGCCGGCGGGATGACAGTGCGCGATATCCAGCATCACCTCGCGACCACGCTCG
>ERZ1029858.78-NODE-78-length-55494-cov-175.131081_pt1 | contig 55494 bp, 59 predicted proteins | sample MGYA00519237_ERZ1029858 | MGnify/ENA primary metagenome ERZ1029858 (study PRJEB33666, sample SAMEA4610919) | skin metagenome | biome: Human-associated habitat; feature: Malodor aspect; material: skin | place: Philippines | collected 2015-08 ...
CAACAAAAACTAGGCTACTTATCCCCTGTAAAATACAGAGAATTAGCAGCCTAGAACATAGTGTTTTTATTAAGTTCCCATTTTAAGGGTTCAGTGCCTTTTAGGTGTACCTTTTTTAATACATTCAGATATTATTGAGGAATAACTAATTTTTGACCATTTACAATATTATTACTAGTTAAGCCGTTAGCTCGTTTTAATTTATTTACATTTTCAACTGTACCTTCACCATAGTATTGAATTGCAATACGATATAAATTATCATTACCAGATACTACGTGAGTTTGTTGGCCAGCACTATTACTTGATTGTGTGCTATTTTGAGTTGATTGAGAATTTGAGTTATTGTCTGAACTTGATGAATTGTTATATACATTTGATTTATTGTTATCATTTTCAGATGTTGCACTTTCAGTAGAATTTTTATCATTATTATTGTTTGATGTACTATTTTCTGTTGTAGCTACTTCATTTGACTCATTACTATCTTTTTTAGTGCTATTATCTGATTCGCTTGATTTATCTTCTTTTGTTGCTACTTTTTCATTTGATTGGTCTTTTTCATTTGTAGCTTTGTCTTTAGCGTTATCTTTGTTCTCAGTTTGTTCTGTTTTATTATCTGCAGTGTTATTGTTTTTTTCTTTATGGTCATTGTTAAGATACATGCCAATAAAAATAGCTAGAGCAGCTAAAATAAGTAATAAAGCTATGAGTGGAAGTAAAATTCCCATTAAACCACGTTTTTTATTACCGTTATGTGCTTGGAAACCATCATTATCTTCGTATTCACGATGTTTATCAGCATCATGATGATTTAGATTGTTATGTTCATCATGTTGTTTATGTTTAGAAGCGGCAGCACCAGCAGCACCTGCTCCAGCTGCGCCAGCACCGACTGCAGCAGCTTTTTTGCCTTTATTACCTTTTTTTCTGTGATGTTTATTATCTAGTTCATTATTATCTTCGCTGTTATGTTGAACACTTCTATTTTCATTATCTCTATAATTTTCATCATCATGACGATTATTTTTACGTTTTTTATTACGTGATGCTTTTGCTCCAACAGCTCCTGTAGCAGCAGCTCCTCCAGCAATTGTTGCGTCTTTTCCGATTTTTGAATGATGAGCTTCATGTCTATCGTTATCTTGATCAAAATCACGATGACGACGATGATCACTATTCATTCTATCATCACTATTATCATCATTTTCATAACTATCGTCCTCAAGACGATGATTAGAATGACGATTATGTTCATCATAACGCTCATCTACATCGGAACGTTGATTATTCTCATCATTCTCGTGATTATGATGAGAATTATTATCGTTATGTACTTTGTCAAATGTCTCCTCATCATAACGGTCATCTAATGAACCTTCTTCATAATCATTAACCTGATCATTAAATTTTTTGTTACGACTAGAAGATTGGTTTCTTCTTCTTTGTCGTCTTTGTGCATTTCTTGGTGGAAACTGTTGATCGGTTTCATTGTTAAAATTGTCTATTTCATCGTTAGTTTCATTATTTACACGATCGAATTGATCGTTTGAATCTATCGATTGTCGATTTTTTTCAAAATCATCCTTAAAATTATCTCTAGACATAGTCAACATCCTCTCTTTTTCTTATTTTAATTGTCACATTATTTATACCCAAGTAATGCATAAATATGTATCATTTTTAAATTTCTTATAAATCACTATGTAATTTAATTATATCCTGTATAAAATATTTTAGTAAAGTAAAGTCACTAAACTCTAAATAAGTTTTTAATTTTTTCATTGAAAGTAAATTGTCTTTTAACTTTTTTTCTGTTGTAACACTCAATTTTACTTAAATCTGAATCATTGTCACAACATTCATTAGGTTGATTAGGAGATTCTCCAAAAAATTCCAATAAAAATTTTCTTCTACATTGATCTATACGAGTATAACCTATGATTCTTTGATAACCAGCTTGTTTACGTATATATGAGGTTTTAAAAATGTGTTTCAATTCTTTAAATGTATAATTTTGGTGTAATACTGTTAAAATTTCTTCTTTATTAGGTGGAAGGAATGCGCCTAGCTCAAAATTTTCGACATCTTCTGTTACGATAGCATCATTAAATAGTAACGTCTCTAGAATATAAGCATCGTCTGGTTGATATAGACTAATCGCTTGACTTTGTTTTCCATCTCTCCCAGCTCTTCCAATTTCTTGTAAATAATTTGAAGGACTAGATGATAAATGAAAATGAATCACAGTCCGAATGTCTTTTTTATTAACCCCCATTCCAAAAGCACTAGTAGCTACAATAACTGGAATAAAATTATTAATAAATTGATTTTGAACAGTTTGACGTTCTTGATAAGTTAAATCCCCATGATAAATACCAGTTAAATATCCATGTTGATAAATGAGTTTTGCGAGTTGTAAGCATATTTTCTTAGATGATACATAAATAATTGTGGGACCTGAAGATTCAATAAATTTCAATAACCATTCTATTTTTTCGTCGTCATCCTTGAAATTAAAATGTGATAACGAAATATTTTTACGATTCATAGTAGTTTGTATAGTGTTTAATTTAACTTTTAAAATATGTTCTAAATCACTTGTTAAATGTGGCGGTGCAGTAGCAGTTAATGCTAAAATAGTCGCTAATTTAAAATGATGAGTGATTTGACCGATAAGTGCGTAATGCGGTCTGAAATCATATCCCCATTCTGATAAGCAATGCGCTTCATCTAATACTACTAAACCAAATGGGATGTTTTTAATTAAATTGAAATGATGAGATTGAAGAATAAATTCAGGACTTAGAAATATAAAACGACTTTGATTTAATAAATTGATATTTTCCTTCTTTTCTTGTTCATCCATACCTGAATGAATACATACAACCTTTCGTTCACCTTGAGATTTAAGTTGCATCACTTGATCGTCCATTAAAGAAATTAGCGGTGAAATAATAAGAGTAGGTTTTTGTTGCATATAAGTTGGAAATTGGTAACACAGACTTTTCCCACTACCTGTTGGCAAAACACCAAGTGTATGATTGCCTTGTAACACACTTTCTATAACTTCTTTCTGACCTGGGTGAAAACTTTCATGTCCAAACCATTGTTTAAGATTGTTCTCTAACATTGATTTCACCTCTTTCTATCCCAACAATCATGAGTTTAATTTCAAAGTATGATAAATGGTCAAACTCTTGTTTATATATTTTTAATCTTTTTCCTTTATGCTCTGTATAGTATTGAGTAAATTGAAAAACATCTTTTTTCTCTACGTAATTTTCGTAATTTTTCTCATAACCTTTAATAAATAATTCTAAAATATGATCTTCTATTGTATTGAGTTTAACATTCTGTGCAATTGCAATTTCATTTAAACTCAAACCTTGATGAAGATATTGTTGAGTAATAGATGTTTTATTTAATAATGATGAAAGAATAATACATTCAGACAATATAGGATAACGTTGTTTATTTTCAATTTCACTTCCTAAGGTGACTAAATTATTCAATTCTAATGTATATAATTTTGAAATAGAAATATTCTCAATCAAACTTACCTGTTGTCTTGTATACATAGGCTCATCATAACCATGCAAATAATAATGAAGGTAGCACTTATTATTATTATTTAAACTGATTGCTTGAAATAAATCAGTCACTTCATTTTCAAAATCTTTTATTAAATCATTTTTAATAATAGTTCCATAAATCTTTTTAACTTTATTTTGAATAATAACTTGTTGGTTCATTGGTACGAATTTAAGTTGATGATGGAGATATTGAGATATCGTCTGAATTAATAATTGAATACATTTAAAAGTATTATTAAGACTGTCATAAGTGAACCGAGGATGCACCTTGATATTTAATTCTTTTATATCATTTTTATTCAAAAGTCGTTCAAATGTCTGATATTTTAATTTAGGTAAACTATGATATAATGATAAAAGTTGTTGAGAGCTCGCATCAAAAAACGTTTGATGTGACTTTTTTCCACTTAAAATATTATATATACTTTTATTAGTTTTATAATTGAATGAGTGATGTTTAACATAACTAATCATTTCTTGCATGAGTGAACTCCTCTTTTATAGAACTTTTATATCTAGAATATAATAAAATTATTTATTATGACTAGTGTAGCATTTTTATCAAAGGAGGCGAATAAAATGGCAAAGTACACAATCGTTGATATGGATACATGTATTGCTTGTGGTGCTTGTGGCGCTGCTGCACCAGATATTTACGATTATGATGACGAAGGTATTGCTTTCGTAATCCTTGACGATAATCAAGGTACTGCAGAAGTACCAGAAGAATTATATGAAGATATGGAAGATGCTCTTGAAGGCTGTCCAACTGATTCAATTAAAATTGAAGAAGAGCCTTTTGATGGAGATGCCTTAAAATTTGAATAAATCTGTAAATAAAATTGTATTACCATAATTATAATATAAAACCTCCGATGATTCCTACTTAGAAGTCATCGGAGGTTTTAATTTTATTTCAATACTTTTTTTAAACGGCGATATAGCAAGATAAAAATGATCGATATGACACATCCTTTAATAATATTAAAAGGAATAATACCAGATAAAATGATTACTTTTAAATTAGTAAACACATCACCAAGATTAAATATCATACCATATAAAGGTAGTAAGACAAAATAATTTAAAATACTTAAAACGATAGTCATTGCAATAGTACCGGCAACTAATCCTATAATTAGTGAACGACGAGATGAATATTGTTTACGACGACTAACAAAATAAGCTGTTAGTAAAAAACTAGCTCCAGCTAAAAAATTTGCCACAGGCCCAACAGGATCGCCAATATTAAATAAGAAATTTAATATATTTTTAATTAATGCTACAAGAAGACCAGATAAAGGACCAAAAATAAAAGTAGCTAATAAAGTCGGTACATCACTAAAATCTAATGTTAAGTATGGAGGCAAAAATGGTAACGGAAATTTCAAAAATGTTAATATGAATGCAATTGCACTCAACATACTTATGGTAATTAAACGTTTATTTTGTTGCATATTCAGTTTTCTCCTTCCATTCATCTTACTAAGAATTGGAGGATACTTTTACACAACAAAAAACCTCCACCTTCTCCCATCCAGACTATACTGTCGGCTTCAGATTTACACTGAATCAGCCACTTCTATTGAAGCGGGTCGCAGGCTCAAATTACTGCCGGTTGGGAATTACACCCTACCCCGAAGATGAATTATTGAATTTATCATTTAAAATTTATATTACACGAATAAATCTTTCATTGCAATATGTCTGTTTATTTATAAAAATGAGAGATATGTTTCATCAGTTTCATCGACTGATTTTAAATTAATATGACATGAAATATTATATTTAAAAAACTATAGATATAAAAATGTTCTTCAAAGTTTTATCTTTAACTTTGAAGAACATAATCTCAAAAAATTTGGATATTTAATCCTATTTTGTTGAAAGTTAATTATTTAGAATCTATAGAAGGTTTAGGTAATTTAATAATAAAGGTTGTGCCTTTATTCACTGTACTTTCTACAGAAATAATTCCGCCATGCTCTTGAATAATCATCTTACTAATAAATAATCCTAAACCAGTTCCTTGTTTACCCCTAGTTCTAGAAGCTTCTACTTTATAAAAACGATCAAATACATGATCAAGATGTTCAGGAGCAATACCGCTACCTGTGTCGTTTATATTTAAAATTTGATACTGACTATCTTTATTAGCAGTAATCGTAATTGAATCTCCAGGGTGTGTATAGCGTGTTGCATTATCAATTAAGTTTGTGAGTACTTGATCAATTCGATCAGCATCGTAATTCCATAAATCATCTTCATTAATATTTGGTAACAAGTCTATGTTTAGTTCTAAATCTTGTGCTTGTTGACGGTATTTAAGTTGTATTTTGCGTAATAATGGCATTATGGGCTGTATTTCTTTATTAATGGTTAATCCTTCCGCATCCATTCTTGCAACATTTAAAAGCTCGTTGACAAGGCGATTAAGTCGTTTTGTTTCATCTAATACAATTGATAGTGATTCTTTGATTTCGTTAGGTTCTGTTACAATGCCATCAACTATCGATTCAGTATAACCTTGTAATAACGAAATCGGTGTACGGAGTTCATGGGATACGTTTGCGATAAAATCTTTTTTCATTTGATCAAGATTATGTTCATTTGTCATATCTCTTATGATGATTACAATTCCACTACGACCATCTTGTTGAATACGATCAATATAACTCATTATAAATACATAATACTTAGAGTTTATTGCATATTCATTAAACTCTGTGCCTTTTGAATGAAACGTGGCATTAATTTGATTTTTAATTTCTGAATAAATAGATTTATCAATTGTCGGTAGTATTTGGTCTGCCATTTTGTTAGATAAAATAATTTCACTTTTATCATTTAAACCCACTACACCTTCAATCATAGAATTAAATAAACGATCACGAATATTTTTTTGAGTAGATAAAGCTTCAATGTGTTCTTGAATTTTATGACTCATATTATTAAAAGTATAAGAAAGTTCACCAATTTCATCTTTTGTATTTACTGTTGTTTTTTGAGAGTAATCTCCATTTGATACATTGATTGCCTGTGTACTTAATTTTCTAAGTGGTTTAGTGATACGATTAGATAAAAAGAACGCAAAAATCGTTGAAACAATAAAAAATACAATAGCAGTAATTAAAATAATAATGGTAATTGCATTATTAGTATCTTCAATTGTTTTTAAATCTTGATATATAAATACGCCACTAAACTTAGCATGTTTACGATCTTGAGATTGCATCGGGTATCCTAAAAGAATATAAGAATGAGAGGCCCCTTTTTCACTTATTGTGACATTTTGTGTGGCAGATTTCCCTGTATTAAATACTTTATTAAAGTTGTCGTTGTTTTGAATTTCTTTTAACATTCTTTTTTTAATCAGATTATAAGATTTTTCTGCTGACATATTTTTATTAGACATAATAATAACGCCACCTGTACCATCAATTAATGCCTGACTATGTTGTATGGCAAGTGACTTGTTATCAGCTTTTTCAACAAGATGACTAATCCTTGAAGCATCTTCTCTTATAGCATTTTCTGTTTGTTGGGTGTAATAATATTGAATAAATGTAATTAATGCTGCACTTAATAAAATTAAAACTGTCGTTACTATAAATATTATAGTTAACCACAGTTTTATAACAACACTATTTAGACGATTCATCATTTGTATTGACCTCAAATTTGTAACCGACACCCCAAACGGTTTGAATCATATGTGCTGCTTCTTCAGAAACTCGATTTAATTTTTCTCTTAATCGTTTAACATGTGTGTCTACAGTTCTTAAATCACCATAAAATTCATAATGCCAAACTTCTTTTAATAGTTGTTCACGATCAAATACTTTATTAGGTGTTTTTGCTAAGTATATTAATAACTCATATTCTTTTGGAGTTAAATTCACTTGTTGTTGATCCGCTAATACACGATGCGCATCATTATCGATAATAAGATGATTAAACTCAATGACATCTCTTGCATGTGGTTCGCTTTGTTCTGGTTTAGATGTTTGAGTTCTACGTAGTAATGCTTTCACTCTTAATACGACTTCTCGGGGAGAGAAAGGCTTCACTATATAATCATCTGCACCTGATTCGAACCCTTCCACACGATTAGTTTCTTCGCCCTTAGCTGTAAGCATAATAATAGGCGTATCTTTATGCTCACGTAATTTTGACGACATTTCAATACCATCCATTTCAGGCAACATTAAATCTAAAAGAATGCACGCATAGTCATTTTCCATAGCAAGTTCATATGCTTCTTTACCATCACTTGCTTCATGGATAGTAAACGATTCTCTTTCTAAGTAAAGTTTTAATAATCTTCTGATTCTATCTTCATCGTCTACAATTAATATTTCATTCGTCATTACAATATACCTCCTACACATGCGCTATACCGTTTTAATTATAGCATATTCACTATATTAAAGCTTTCTATTCAATTGACTTTGTGAAAAAAATATCAAAATATCTTTTTTAATGTAGAACCTATGATTTATTATTACAGTGAATAAATAAAAAAAGAATACACATTGTAATTGAGAAAATACTTTGTATTGTTAAGTTATTTCGAATTAATTACCATTTTCAGCCATATGTCTTAATATTTTCACCTCATGAGGTGTTAATACTCTACCTTCACCTGCATTTAATCCTTTTAAATTAAGATTTCCAAATTCGATTCGTATTAATTTATCGACGGTGTGATTAAAATGTTCGAACATACGTCTAACTTGTCTATTTCTACCTTCGCTAATAGTTATTTCAACCAGTGTCGTATTTTTTTCTTTATTTTGATTTTTTATTTTAACTTGAGCAGGTTGTGTAAAACCATCCTCTAATTCAATTCCTTGTTCTAATGCTTTAACTTCTTCTCTCATTAAATACCCTTTTAATTTTGCAACATATTTTTTTTGAATATGATATCTGGGATGAGTCATTAGATTAGTAAATTCACCATCATTTGTAAGTAATAATAACCCTGAAGTATCATAGTCTAATCGTCCAACTGGATAAATTCTTGCTTCTAAATCTTTAAAATAATCTGTTACAACCGTTCTACTTCTATCATCTGAAACACTAGTAATAACTTGCGTTGGTTTATAGAACAGAATATAAATTTTATCTTCTTGCTCAATTTTAATTCCTTCAACTTCAACAGTGTCTGAAGATTTAACTTTCGTTCCAAGTTCTGTAACTACTTGACCATTTACTTTCACTTTACCTTCAGTGATTAAAGTTTCTGCCTTTCTTCGAGAGGTATATCCACTGTTAGCAATTCGTTTTTGAAGTCTTTCTAAATCTTTATTCATTTTATTTCTCCTTTTGATCTGTAAGTGTACTAAAGAAATTCTCAATCTCTTCGTTATCTTCTTCAGTAGATGGTAATTCTTCTATTGATTTCATTCCAAAAACATTTAAAAATAAATCAGTAGTCATGAGTAAATGACTCCGCGAATTCTCCATGTCTTTTGCTTCAATAAGTCCTCTAGCAATTAATGTTCTCACTGCACCATCAGAATTGATACCTCTTGTTATTTCGATATCACTTCTAGTTAATGGTTGATTATAAGCAATAATTGATAGTGTCTCCATAGCAGCTTGAGATAATTTCATGTTTGCTTTTTGCTTCACTAGTACTTCGATAAAAGGTGCACACTCTTTTTTGGAGGTTAACATATAAATGGAACCATATCTTTGTATTTCAAGACCTTTTGAATGATACGTCGAAATTAATTCATCAAGTTCATCTAAATCCATTTTTAAAATATCTGCAAGCTGACGTGCTTCCAGTCCTTCATCACCTACAGTAAATAATAAGGACTCTATAATTCCAAGGTTATCCAATCGCATAGTTCACTCCTCTAATGATATTGATGTCTTCAAAGTTATTTGACTGTTCTATATTAATAAGACCTGCTTTAGCCATTTCTAATATTGCTAAGAAATGTGTAACGACTTTACTCACAGGTTCATTAAAGTTAAATAAACTAAAGAAGTTAAATGCTGTTTGTTTCTCTAAATGTTTAGCAACCACTTCAGTAGCTTGTTGAATTGTAAAAGTATCTTTTGAAATTTCAACTGCTTTTGGCGTATTTAATGCTACTCTATTTTTTACTCTTTGGTATGCAACAATCAGTTGAGTCAAATCAATCGTTTGATTTTTGTCCCAATGCGTTTCTTTTTCCAAGTGAGATAAATCAGCTGGTGATTTAGTATAATATAATTCTCGTTCTTTTTTTAATTCTGTTAATAGTAAAGAATATTCTTTATAATTTTGATATTCGATTAAACGACCTACAAGGTCCTCACGAGGATCTTCTTCTAAGTCATTTTCAGTTTCTTGTTGTGGCAATAATAATCTACTTTTTATCATTAATAATTCTGAAGCCATCACTAAATATTCACTTGCAATATTAATTTCAACTTCTTTCATTGCATGAACATATTGCATATATTGTTCAGTTAAAGCTTTCATTGGTATATCATAAATATCTATTTCATATTTATGAATTAAATGAAGAAGTAAATCTAATGGGCCATTAAAAGCATCTAATTTAACTTCGTACATAAATTAACTTCCTTGTATTATAAAATCTAAATTGTGCATAATTCACCTAAATATTATAGCATGAATATATATTAGAATTAAATTAAGGGGGAGTATTCATGAATAAAGCATTAAGTCAATTCTACTATCAATTTCATACACACCAACATTATTTTTTATGTCATGATATTTTAGAAGAATTATGGAAGTCTAACCCTAATTTTTCTAAGAAAGATGCTATAGTGAGTTTAATACTATTTTCAACTGCCATGTATCACTATAGACGATGTAATAAGTTAGGTGCATTAAAAAGCTTTAAAAAAGCATTATATACATTTAAGCATGCAAAGGATAAGGATACACTAGGTTTAAAGGTCAATGAATTTACTTTATTGATTCAAAATCAAATAGAAAAAGTGAAACATGATCAGACATTTCAACCAATACAGTTGCCAATTACATCTTCAATAGAAAGGGAACTTATCAATTTATATCCTAATTATGAATATAAGAAACAAATTAACAATGATGACATGATTGTTCATTGTCATCGTCTAAGAGATAGAAGCGATATCATTGCAGCTAGAAAAAAAGCACTTAAAAATAAAAGAAAGAAAAGTTAAATAATTCACTTTTCTTTCTTTTATTTTAAGCTCTAGGATGAAATTGATTATACATTTGTCTTATTTGGGATTTAGACACATGTGTATAAAGTTGTGTCGTTGAAATATCTGAATGACCAAGCATTTCTTGAACTGCTCTTAGATCTGCCCCATTTTCTAAAAGATGTGTAGCAAATGAATGTCTCAACGTATGAGGGGTTAAAGTTTTATTAATATTGGCCTTCAAACCATATTGTTTAATCATTTTCCATATTCCTTGTCTAGTTAAAGGTCTACCGTGCATATTTAAAAATAATACATTCGTAATAGTCTTTTTCAAAAGTTGAGGACGTACCTTTTCTAAATACGTATCTAGAAATTCAATCACAGTGTCTCCTAATGGTATAATTCGTTCTTTATTACCTTTACCAAATACTCTAACAAATCCCATAATAAGATTGATATCCTCAATATTAATTTGTATCAGTTCCGAAACACGCATGCCAGTCGCATATAATAATTCTAATATTGTACGATCACGATACCCATTTTTCTTATTTAAGTCCGGTGTTTCTAAAAGTTGAAGTACTTCCTCAACTTCTAAAACATCGGGTAACTTCTTCTCATATTTCGGAGTCTCAATTAAGACTGTTGGATCTTTAGCGGCATATTTTTCTCTAAGTGCAAATTGATGAAAATTGCGAATTGTAGAGATAAAACGCGCCATTGATTTAGCTGAAGCACCTTGGTCTATTAAATATCCTAAGCATTCTTGTATGACTTGGCGATCAATAAAATCGATATGAGCAATTTTATGTTCTTTCATGTACTCTTCATATTTAGCTAAATCGCGTCGATATGCGCCGATAGTATTGTCACTCAATCCCTTTTCAATTTGAATAAATTTTAAGAATTCTTCAATAATCGTATTCATATTACACCTCTGTTTATATAAAAAAGGTATGAAATAGAATTCAAAGTTGATTCTTAATTTCACACCTTCTATCGATTAATTATTACATATCACTTTTTTTATCTTGAAAAGCTCTTCTAGGCATTTGCATATAAAGTTGATACAACACTTTATTAGGTTTAACTTATTATTTACCTTTAGCTTGACATTCTGAACATATACCGTGAAATGTTAAGCGATGATCCAAAATTTTAAATTGATATTCTGATTCAACACGTTCTTCCACCTTTGGTAATAAATCTTCATGAATTTCCTCTACCTTACCACATTCCATACAAACTAAGTGATGATGAAAATGTTTAGCACCTTCTTTTCTCAAATCAAATCGTGCTACGCCATCACCAAAATTAATTTTATCTACTACTTTTAATTCAGCAAGTAGTTCTAAAGTTCGATAAACAGTAGCTAAACCTATTTCAGGTGCTTTATCTTTTACCTTTAAATATACGTCTTCAGCACTTAGATGATCTTTTTCATTTTCAATTAACACACGAACTGTTGCTTCGCGTTGAGGCGTTAATTTGTAAGAAGATTGCTGTAATTGTTGTTTTACTCTATTTAGACGTTCTTCCACGGGAGCATCACTCCTCAATTAATTATAATCATTTTAAATTAAATTATTTCAATTAATAAATTACCAATAAATTTAGTAAAAATCAAGTAGTTATCACGTCTTATTTAGAATGATTATAATTTAATAATACATATTGTAAAGCAATCATTGTTTTCGCATCTTCAATTTCATGATTTTCTAAAAGTGCATGGATATCATCTAAGTGTATTTTATGCAATTCTACAAATTCGTCATCATCCAGATTCAATTCTCCTTCACTTAAATTATCAGTAAAATAAATGGTTAGTTTCTCATTTGAAAATCCTGGAGAACCATACATATGAGTGATGAATGTTAGATGATTAGCTTTGTAGCCAGTTTCTTCTTCTAATTCGCGTTTAGCTGCTTCTTCTCTTTCTTCATCTTCTTCTAGTTTACCTGCTGGAATTTCTAACAAGGGTTTTTCAATAGGTTTACGATATTGTTTAACCAATAATACTTCTTTTTCTGGAGTAATAGCGCAAATTGCCACAGCACCATTATGCTTGATAATTTCTCTCTTGGAAGTTTTCCCGTCTGGTAACTCCACATCGTGTAGTTCTAGATCGATAATTTTACCATTATAAATGACTGTTCTATCAAAAGTTTTTTCATTAAAGTCCATTATATCCACGTCCCTTTTCATTAAGTTAATAAATTGATAAGATAAATGCGTTAACTAAAGTGTATCGGAAGGAGATTGTTCATGCAAAAAAATATATTAAAAAGTGGCATTGAAATTTCGGAACTAGGTTTAGGGTGTATGAGTTTAGGCACAGAATACCATCACGCAGAGGAAATCATTGAGTGTGCAATTGAAAATGGTATCACATATTTTGATACCGCAGATATTTATGATAGAGGTGTCAATGAAGACATTGTTGGAAAGTCTTTAAAGAAATATCAAAATAGAGATGATATTGTTATAGGAACAAAAGTAGGAAATAGACCGCTTAATGATGGTAGTACTACTTGGGATCCTTCAAAAAAATATATTAAAGAAAGTGTTAAAAGTTCTTTAAAACGTTTAGGCTTAGAACAGTTAGATCTTTATCAACTTCACGGTGGTACAATTGATGATCCCCTAGATGAGACGATTAGTGCATTCGATGAACTGAAAAAAGAAGGTGTAATCAAAGCTTATGGAATTTCTTCTATTAGACCTAACGTGATTGAGTATTATTTAAAACACAGTCAAATAGAAACGATTATGTCTCAATTTAATCTTATTGATAATCGTCCAGAACGTCTTTTGAATCACATTCATTCTCATGGCGTAAAAGTTTTAGCACGTGGTCCCGTGTTTAAAGGGTTACTTACTTCAAATAGTGTTAATGTACTTGATCAGAAATTCTCAGATGGTATTTTTGACTATAATTATCATGAATTAGGAGAAACGATTGCTTCTGTTAAGGAAGTTGAAAGTAATTTAAGTGCTTTATCATTCGAATATTTAAAATCCCATGATGCATTAGGATCTATTATTGTTGGTGCAAGTTCTGTTTCACAATTAAAAGATAATATTACTAATTTTAATAAAACAGTAAGTTTGGATCAAATTAAATCTGCACGTCACCGCGTGAAAGATTTAGAATATACTCAGCATCTTGAGTAATTAATTAATAAATTCTTATAAACAATCGTTGATGTAAAGTACAAGTGATGAAGTATCTATGATGAATGCTTCATCATTTTTTTAGGTTAAATTATATTTTATTTTTAAACAATGAAGTAAAATATTTTTCAATTTTTCTAGGAGCTAATTGGTAAAGTTTTAATAGTGGATTCATCCATAGCGGCTTGTTAATTTCTACTTTACGAGTGATGATACCTTTAACGATATCTTCTGCGAGTATTTTAGGATCTATCATTAGTGATGCATATTTATTAGCGTACTTCAATGATGGATCTGCTTTTTTGTGAAATGGTGTATTAATCGGACCTGGATTAACAGTCATAACATGAAAGCCTTGCTCCTCAATTCTTAGAGCATTTAATACGCCATTTAAAGCAGCTTTAGATGAGCCATAAAATGCAGCGTTCGCTTGCGTTACAAATGCTGCCTGACTTGAAATAGCCACTATAGAAGCATTCATTGTTAAATATGGTTTAACAGTTTTAAATAATGTAATAAAACCAAGCACATTCACATCATAAGTCTCCAAGGTTTCTTCTAACGAATGAGATTGTATTGATTTAAAAAAGCCTAAACCTGCACTATAAATAATTCCGTCAATCGGATAACAAAGGGATTTAGAAATAGTATCTATTTGTGAAATATCTTGTAAATTACATTTAATCATTGAAACACGATGTTTGTACGGGTTAAAATTAATATTTTCGAATTTCTCCGTACTACGAACAATGAGGGTAATATATGCACCTTTTTTTAATAATTCTTTCGTTATTTCTAAGCCTAAGCCACTAGTTCCTCCAGTTACGATGAAATGTTTACCTACAATCACTGATGAGTCTCTCCTATCTAACAAGTATAGTTAATTTTTGATAATAATTATAATGAATATGTTACTATAGTTTTATCAATTAAGGGTAAGGATGGTGCTATTTTATGAAGTTAGTATTTTATGGCGCTGGTAACATGGCACAAGCCATTTTTAAAGGAATTATTGATTCTAAAATATTAAATCATAACGATATTTATTTAACAAATAAATCAAATGAGAATACTTTAAAATTATTTGCGAAAGAATTAGGAGTAAAATACAGTTATGATGATGCATTTTTATTAAAAGATGCAGATTATGTTTTTTTAGGTACTAAACCTCATGATTTTGAAACGGTCGCATCACGTATTAAATCACATATACAATCAGACCATCGTTTTATATCTATTATGGCTGGTTTATCGATAAATTATATCAGAGAAAAGTTAGAAACGAATAATCCTGTTGCTAGAATTATGCCTAATACAAATGCACAGGTAGGTCATTCAGTGACAGGTATTAGCTTTTCTGGTAATTTCGATCCTCATTCTAAAGATGAAGTAACAGAATTAATTAGTGCTTTTGGCTCAGTTATTGAAGTTGACGAAGAATATTTACATCAAGTGACGGCTATTACAGGAAGTGGACCAGCTTTTTTATATCATGTATTTGAACAATATGTTAAAGCAGGAACATCATTAGGTCTTGAAAAGAAACAAGTTGAAGAATCCATTAAGAATCTCATTATTGGAACAAGTAAGATGATTGAACGATCGGATTTAAGTATGGAACAACTTAGAAAAAATATTACCTCTAAAGGTGGTACAACACAAGCTGGATTAAATGAACTTGATCGACATGATATTGAGAGTATTTTTAAAGCCTGTCTAGACGCGGCAGTTCATAGAAGTATTGCCCTTTCTAAAAGTGAAGATGAGTAATAAAAAAAGCTATAACGAAAATTAAGTCATACATATCGTTATAGCTTTTTATGAGTTTTTACGTATCATTATAAAACGCTAATATTATTTAAAATTTGAATGTATCGAAGTCTTTAACAAACTCAAAGTTTGGTGTATCTTTCATTTCTTTTAATGCACGGTTTATCTCTTCTATATCTTCTAAATTATATCGATTACTTAGGTGGGTAATAAAACTTTTCTTCACATTAGACTGATGAATTAACCTAAATACATCATCAATGTGACTATGATGATAGTTATTTGCTAAAATTTTGTCACCTTCAATATATGTTGCTTCATGAATCATAATATCCGCATTTTCTGCAAGTATATATTCGTTGTCACATGGTTTCGTATCTCCAAAAATAGTAACAATAGGTCCTGGTTTGGCTGGACCTTTAAAGTCTTTAGAAAGATAAATTTGATTATTATATTCAAAAGTATCAAACATTTTTACTTCTTGATATTTAGGACCCGGTTCTAGTCCAATTGCCTTTAATGCAGTTACATCAATTGTACCTGGTGTTGTAGGAGCCTCAATTCGATAACCATATGAAGGTATACCATGATTTAATAACCTTGATGAAACTGTAAAGCCATGATGATGATATGTAAAATTATTATCAATTTCAATATATGTAATAGGATAGTTTAAATGAGATTCAGATAATTTCAAAGCAGTTTCAATAAATTGTTGTAAACCAGTTGGCCCTATTAACGTCAATGGCTTATCTTCTCCACCTTGGAATGAACGACTTGTTAATAATCCAGGTAATCCAAAAATGTGGTCGCCATGCATATGCGTAATAAAAATATGATCAACTTTGCCTAATTTTATTGAGTGATGCAAAATTTGATGTTGAGTCCCCTCTCCTACATCGAATAACCATACTGAATTTGAATAAGGTTCTAAATTTAAAGCAATCGCTTGAGTATTACGATCTTTAGTAGGTAAACCCGCACTCGTTCCAAAAAATGTAACTTCCATGCATTTGCCTCCTCTTTCTTCAATAATATATTTTATCATACGTCTATAAGTTTGTTATCATATGAAATAAAATAAATGAATTTATCAGAATATAGGGTATAATGTAACTTATAAAAAATAAATTGTATGTTATTTAGTTTAATGTTGTAAATATTATCAACAATTTTAGGCAAAAACATATCAAGAAAAACAGTTTTAATTTATAATGAATTAATCATAGCAATTAAAGAATTGAGGTTTTGAATTTGAACACACACACTAAACATATTCCTTGTTTAATTACTATATTTGGCGCAACTGGAGATTTGAGTCATAGAAAATTATTCCCTTCTTTATTCCATTTATATCAACAAGATAATTTAGATGACCATATTGCCATTATTGGCGTTGGTCGAAGAGATTATACTAACGACTTTTTCCGTGAACAAGTTAAACAATCTATTCAAACGCACGTCAAAGATACTGATCGACTCGATGAATTCATAGAACATGTTTTCTATTTTAAAAATGATGTCAATGAAGAAGAAAGTTATCATGAATTATTAACATTCTCTAATGAACTTGATGATACATTTAAATTAGAAGGTAATCGCCTATTCTATTTAGCAATGGCACCTCAATTCTTTGGACCAATTTCTGATTATTTAAAAGCTTCTGGCTTAACTGAAACTAAAGGATTTAAACGCCTTGTAATTGAAAAACCATTTGGTAGTGATTTTAAATCTGCTGAAAAATTAAATAATCAATTACGACAATCATTTAAAGAAGAAGAAATATACAGAATTGATCACTATCTTGGTAAAGATATGGTGCAAAATATCGAAGTTCTACGATTCGCTAATGCGATGTTTGAACCTCTGTGGAATAATAAGTATATCTCTAATATCCAAATCACTTCTTCAGAAATACTAGGTGTTGAGGATCGTGGAGGTTATTATGAATCGAGCGGTGCATTAAAAGATATGGTACAAAACCATATGTTACAAATGGTTGCATTACTAGCAATGGAAGCACCTATTAGTCTTAAAAGTGAAGATATTCGAGCTGAAAAGGTGAAAGTATTAAAATCTTTAAGACAATTAAAACCTGAAGAAGTCAATCAAAACTTTGTGCGTGGACAATATGGAGAAGGGACTATTAATGACCAACGTGTTATCGCTTATAGAGATGAAGATCGTGTTGCGTCTGATTCCAATACACCTACCTTTGTTTCTGGAAGATTAACTATCGATAACTTCCGTTGGGCTGGTGTACCATTCTACATTCGTACTGGTAAGCGTATGAAGTCTAAATGTATACAAGTTGTTGTAGAATTTAAAGAAGTTCCTATGAATTTATATTATCAAACGGATCGACTACTAGATTCTAATTTATTAGTTATTAATATTCAACCTAATGAAGGGATTTCATTACACTTAAATGCTAAGAAAAGTATTCAAGGTATCGAAACAAAGCCTGTTCAACTGTCTTATGCTATGAGTGCACAAGATAAAATGAACACAGTAGATGCATATGAAAACTTGTTATTCGATTGTCTTAAAGGTGATGCAACCAACTTTACACATTGGGAAGAACTTAAATCTACATGGAAATTTGTAGACGCTATTCAAGAACATTGGACCATGATTGATCCAAACTTCCCTAATTATAAATCAGGGACAAATGGCCCTATCGAAAGTGATTTATTATTAAGCAGAGATGGAAATCATTGGTGGGACGATATTCAATAAACAGATATACTAGAAGCTTCATGTGATAGATGTATAAAGGATAAGACATATTATATTATTTTCACTCATTGAAAATAAGGTCTTGTCCTTTTTAAATTGAATATTGAAAGAGTCATTTAAAAATTTAATTTAATTTTATATTATTGATGTATATTTTTATAAAATAATGTAAAATATTAGTATTGATTGTAAATTTATTGGAGTGAAGGTTTTGGACGTTATCAAGCAGATACAACAGGCAATTGTATATATAGAAGATCATTTATTAGAGCCTTTTAATTTGCAAGATTTAAGTGATTACGTTGGTCTTTCCCCTTACCATCTTGATCAATCGTTTAAAATGATTGTTGGACAACCTCCTGAAAGTTATGCTCACTCTCGAAAAATGACTGAAGCTGCTAAAGAAATGATACAAAGTTCTTCGAGATTGGTTGATGTAGCAAAACGCTATAATTATTTAAGTTCCAATGACTTTGCAAATGATTTTAGTGATTTTCATGGAATATCTCCTATTCAAGCTTCTACTAAAAAAGAAGAACTAAAAATGAATGAACGTTTGTATATTAAATTAACAACTACAGAAAGAGCACCATACCCTTACAGACTAGAAATGACTAAAGACACACCTTTAGTTGGATATGTAAAATATATTGAGGCTAATCAACTATCTAACCCTTACAAAGTTCCGGATTTTTTAGAAGATTTATATTTAGATGGTAAAATAAAAGAATTAAAACGATATAATAATATAAGTCCATATGAGTTATTTGTTATTACATGTCCTTTAGATGAAGGTGTAGAATTATTTGTGGGCGTACCTAGTGAACGTTATCCAGCTCACTTAGAAAGCCGATTGTTACCAGGGCGACACTATGCAAAATTTAATTTGCAAGGTCAAGTGGATTATACTGTTAATGAAGCTTGGTATTATATTGAATCCAGCTTACAACTTACTCTACCTTATGAAAAAAATAGCTTATATGTTGAAATTTATCCTTTTGATCTCTCATTCGAGGACCCGTTCACTAAAATACAATTATGGCTACCTATTAAACAAGAAACTTATGATATAGAATAAAAGAAGCGTTAGATGACTAAGTTATTAAACTTATGTCATCTAACGCTTTACTATTAAAGTTCGGCTACGAACGCTTCAAAAGGTCTCATATTAGTGATATCTAAATCATTTTTATAATTGTGTAGCTTAATTTGAGATGGTTCAACTTCGAATGGTAAATTTAATGATGCAACATGATCTGTTAAATTTCCTGCAACTAGAACTGTCTTATTATTGAGTTTACGTGTGTAAGCAAAAATATTCTCGTTCGCATCATCGATTAAATTAAATTCACCATAAGTATATATATCATCAGATTTTTTTATTTTAATTAGACGTTTATAAAAATTAAGAACGGAATCTGAATCCTCGGATTGTTGTGCTACATTTATTGTTTTATAGTTAGGATTGACTGGGAACCATGGCGTACCTTCAGTAAAACCTCCATTTACTTCATTAGTCCACTGCATAGGTGTTCTAGAATTATCACGATTCTCCATTTTATATTTATCTAATAACTGATTAACATCTCCACCTTGAGATTTAACAATTTGATATTCTGTTTTTACAGCAACATCGTTAAATGTTTCAATACTTTCAAATGGATAGTTTGTCATACCAATTTCTTGACCTTGATAAATAAAAGGTGTGCCTTGTTGTAAGAAATATACCACTGCATGGCTAGTAGCAGATTCAAACCAATACTTTTTATCATCTCCCCAAGTAGAAACACGTCTAGGTTGATCATGATTTTCGATAAATAGTGCATTCCATCCTATACCCTCTAGTTGTTTTTGCCAACGGTTTAATACATTTTTATAAGATAAAACATCAAATTTAGAGTCTCCAGTACTCCATAAACCTAAATGTTCAAATTGGAAAATCATATTAAATTTACCTTCTTTTTCTCCAACCCACTCTTTTGCATTATCTGGATTCACGCCATTTGCTTCTCCAACAGTCATAATGTCATAATGACTAAGTGATTTGTCCTTCATTTCTTGAAGCCAATCTTGAATGCCTGGTTGATTCATATCAACATCAAATGCTGGAGCGTATTGTTTTCCTTTTGGAACAGGTAAATCACCAGCTTCAAATGTTTTTTTGATATGAGTGATCGCATCGACTCTAAAACCATCAATTCCTTTTTCGAACCACCAATTCATCATTTTAAAAACAGCTTCTCTAACATCAGGATTACTCCAATTTAAATCAGGTTGCTTTTTACTAAATAAATGGAAATAATACTGTTTTGTTGTGTCATCATATTCCCATGTTGAACCATTGAAAATACTCTCCCAATTATTAGGTTCAGAACCGTCAGGTTTAGGATCTGCCCAAATGTACCAATCTCGTTTAGGATTATCTTTACTAGAACGAGATTCTATAAACCATGGGTGTTCATCAGATGTATGGTTAACAACAAGGTCTAAAATTAATTTCATTCCACGCTTATGAACCTCAGATAACAAATGATTAAAGTCTTCCATTGTTCCAAATTCTTCCATAATATCTTGATAATCACTAATATCATAACCATTATCGTCGTTTGGAGATTTATACATAGGACTAAGCCAAATGACATCAATACCTAAATCTTTCAGATAATCCAACTTTTCTACCATCCCTGGTAAATCACCAATACCATCATTATTGCTATCATTAAAACTTCTTGGATACACTTGATATGCTACGGCTTCTTTCCACCAATTTTTTTCCATTTATATCGCTCCTTTGAAAATATTATGTAAATAAATTAACTTTGAAATAATGAATTATAATATTCGAGTTAGTTATTTTAATAGTCAATGTTAGTCTTCAATATATAATTTAAATTTTTCTGGATTTATAGAAATATAAAATAATATGTAATAGCATTATATATGGATAATCCATTTTTAAGAAAACGTTTACACCTATATTTATCGTACTAATCGAGTCTCTAAATGTCAACTTGGGATATATCGATTAAATATAAATTAAAATAACAAGACTATATTTATTAAGACATCTATACAAACCTATCATAATAAAAAAATCTGAGACACTTAATGATGTCCCAGATTTTTAATTATGCAATAATTATTCTTCAGTCCATTGAGTATGGAAAACACCATCTTTATCTTTACGTTCATAAGTATGTGCCCCAAAATAATCACGTTGTGCTTGAATCAAATTAGCAGGTAGATCTTCTGAACGGTAGCTATCATAATAGCTGATACTTGCTGAGAAACCAGGTGTTGGTACGCCATTTTTAACACCAGTAGCAACTACTTCTCTAAGTGCATCTTGATATTCAGTAACAATACCTTTGAAATAAGGGTCTAATAATAAGTTTTGAAGACCTGAATTATTGTCATATGCGTCTTTAATTTTTTGTAAGAATTGGGCACGAATAATACAACCTTCACGCCAAATCATTGCTAAATCACCTAATTTAAGGTTCCATTCGTTTTCATTGCTCGCTTTACGCATTTGGGCGAAACCTTGGGCGTATGAACAAATTTTACTCATATATAACGCTTTACGGATTTTTTCTAAGAATTCTTCTCTATTTCCATCAAAGTTTGATTTAGGACCACTTAATACTTTCGATGCCTTCACGCGTTCTTCTTTAATTGAAGAAATGAAACGTGCAAATACAGATTCAGTAATGATTGTTAATGGTATACCTAATTCTAATGCATTAATTGATGTCCATTTACCAGTTCCTTTTTGACCAGCAGTATCAAGAATTTTTTCTACAAGAGGCTCATTATTTTCATCTAATTTAGTGAAAATATCGCCTGTTATTTCAATTAAATAACTTTCTAATTCTCCAGCATTCCATTCTTTAAAAGTTTTAGAAATTTCTTCATGAGACATACCTAATAATTCTTTCATCATTGCATAACTTTCAGCAATTAATTGCATATCAGCATATTCGATACCATTATGAACCATTTTTACATAATGTCCTGCACCATTTGGTCCAATATATTCTACACATGCAGCACCATCTTTTGCTTTAGCAGCAATGGCATCTAAAATATCACTTACTTTGTTGTAAGCTTCCTGTTGACCACCAGGCATTAAAGATGGACCAGTTAACGCACCGATTTCACCACCAGAAACACCCATTCCAATAAAGTTGATACCACTTTCAGCAAGTGCTTTGTTACGACGAATTGTATCTTGATAGTTTGTATTACCGCCATCAATTAAAATGTCATCGTCATCTAATAAAGGCAATAAGCTATCTATTGTTGCATCTGTAGCAGGACCAGCTTTAACCATTAATAATATTTTGCGTGGTTTTTCTAAAGAGTTTACAAAATCTTCTAAAGAATACGTTGGATGAATTTGTTTACCTTCTGATTCCTTAATCATTAAATCTGTTTTATCACTAGAACGGTTATAAACAGATACGCTATAACCACGTGATTCGATATTCCATGCAAGGTTTTTACCCATAACAGCTAAACCTACTACACCTATTTGTTGAGTCATATTACTTACCTCTCTTATTCAATAATTTCATTAGTATTGTATCACAAAAATATAAATGACTTCACTAAAGTAAAATATTATTTCGCTACTAATTCAACAATTTTAATCAATTGATTCGTAAGTTGATTTAAAGCAGCTACAGGAATACGTTCAGAAGTAGTATGAATGTGTTCATATCCTACACCTAATATGACAGTTGGAATATGATACGTGTTAATAATACTTCCATCTGAACCTCCGCCAGCAATAACAGTTTTACCTGAAAGGCCTAAAGTTTTCGCACTCTTTATAGCATATTGAGTTACAGTCTCAGAATCGTTTCTTCTAAAACCAGGATAGCTCTTAGAAATTTCAACGTTTGCTTTACCGCCTAATTCTTTTGCTGTCGTTTCGAAAGTCTCTTTCATATGGTTGACTTGATATTCTAAACTTTTATCATTATGCGAACGAGCTTCTCCTTCTAAAATGACTTTATCTGCAACAATATTTGTAGCAGAACCGCCATAAAATTTACCAATATTAGCTGTAGTATCTTGATCAATCTGACCTAAACGCATTTTATTAATCGCTTTAGCTGCAATATGAATTGCACTTATACCTTGATTGGGTTTACTAGCATGTGCTTTTTTCCCATATATAGTTGTATTGATAATCATTTGAGTTGGGGCACCCACCACTGTTGTTCCAACCGCTTGGCTGGCATCGACAGCATAGCCGAACTCTGCATCTATTAAGTTTTGATCTAATTCTTTAGCACCTTTTAAACCTGCTTCTTCTCCTACAGTGATAATAAATTGAATTTGTCCATGAGGTAATTGTTGTTCATTTATAGTTTGAATCGTTTCTAACAAAACAGCTATACCTGCTTTATCATCTGCTCCTAGTACAGTTGTACCATCTGAATATACATAGCCATCTTCTTTAAGGATTGGTTTAACGTTAATACCTGGAACAACTGTATCCATATGGCTAGTAAAATAGATTTTAGAAACATGTTCTTTTCCTTTACTACTTGGTAAGGTACAAATTAAATTATTTGCCCCTAACCATTCTCTTTTAGACGCATTATCTTCTACAACATTTAATCCTAAATCTACAAATTTCTTTTTTAGAATGGGTTGTATTGTTTCTTCATTCCCAGTTTCAGAATTAATTTGCACTAACTCTAAAAAAGTATTAAGTAAACGGCGACTATTAATCATTATAAAAACCCCTTTCTTATATAGATAATATTTTAACTGACTATGACAATTAGAGTAAATAAATTGATTGCCATTTTTATCGAAATCATTTAAGGTTATTTTATATACTATAAGTTATTAATATAACGAATAATTAAATTATTTTAAAGGTTTCAAGGAGCGTTTACATTGAATAATAAAGTGCTAAAGATTATTATCATTATCATGTTAATTGCAGTTGTAGCTGCATTGTTACTTACAAGTCTTGTTCCTCTCATGCATTAAAAATTAATTGGATTAGAAACTATCGACGAAAAATTCAAATTTGGCGATAGTTTTTATTATTATTTCTTAAATTTATGCAAATAAAAAAGACAAACTTGTTGTATATAAAGGAAGTTTGTCTTTTTACTTTGATTAGAAGTTAGTCTTAGGTGTTATATTTCACTATGTAATTTTAAAGAGCCGAATTGAGATTTAATATTTAAATATTCTTCTAATTCATTTAAAATTTGCATCATACTTGCTCTTGATTTTAAAGATTGGTGTGATTCTGGCAATGGCAATTCGTCTAATTTTAAACGTATCTCATATAATGAATGTAGTCTTAACACAGTATAATCATTACTATTAACATTATCTCCAATTTCAGCCATTAAATGGGCAACAGTCTCTAACAAAGGATCATTAGATGAAGTATTATGAATTAATGTTTGGATTCTGCGTAGTATTTCTAGTTGTTCTTCTCTCATATCAAAATAGTGATAATATGAGTTTTCATTTCGCACAAAGTGATTTTTAACGTCTCTAAACGCAATAGATTTAGCTTTACGAATATTGTTTTCTAATGTATCAAAAGAAATTGACAATTGTTTATTAATATTTAAACATGCTTCACTATATTGTTTAAATATTGCTTTAATTTCATTTTCAATTTCCTTCTTAAAATTATCTAATGTATTATCTAGACTAGGCATAATTAAATTCATTAAAAATGCTATTCCTAAACCAATTATAAGAAGTAAAATTTCATTAATAATTAAATGAAGACCAATAACTTTGGCATTAAATACGTGAAGTAAAATGACACAACTTGTCACTACACCTTCTTGAACATTCAACATCACTGTAAGTGGAATAAATAATAAAACAATTAATCCTAAAACGACTGCATTTTGACCAAGTAAATTAAAAATAAATGAACCAAAAAATAACATTAATAAACACGAAACGAATCGAGAACCAATTGCTTGTAGTGAGTGAACTTTAGTATGTTTAATACATAGAACAATGAGGATAGCACTTGAAGCATAGTTATCAAGTCCTATCCATTTAGCTAGAATAACGCCTAATGTAATTCCTACAGCTGTTTTAAGTGTTCTAAATCCAATTCTATAAGGATTTAAAGTTAGCATGTATTGTTCCTCTTATCTTTCTTCACAATACTTATCAAATAACTTTTGAAGTTGATTGATAACATCCATTACGTCATGACCTTCTATTTGATGGCGTTCTATCATTTCAGTAATCTTACCATCTTTCATAAGTGCAAATGAAGGACTTGAAGGTGCGTATCCTTCAAAATAGTCTCTTGCTTGCTGAGTTGCTTCTTTATCTTGACCAGCAAATACAGTAACTAATCTATTAGGTAACTTATCATAGTGAAGTGCGTGACTTGCGGCTGGACGCGCTATACCTCCTGCACATCCACAAACTGAATTTATCATTACTAGTGTAGTACCATCTTGTTTAAATACTTTATCAACTTCATCTGAAGTAGTTAATTGTTCATAACCAGCAGATTCAATTTCATTTCTAGCTTGTTCTACAACACCATTCATATATAAATCAAAATTTAAATCCATTTAGAATCACCTTTCAGTCAATTATTATTTATTGTCATTTTACTAATTTCCAACATATAGTTCAAATAGGTTGGTTGTAATATAACAAACTTTTAATAAATATTTGTTGTTTCAATTGAATAGCTTTCAATTCGATTTTTTACTTGCGACATAAATCGTCCAGTTTGAACACCATCTAAAATACGATGATCAATTGAAATACATAAATTAACCATATTTCTTATAGCTATCATATCGTCGATGACAACAGGTTTTTTAACAATTGATTCTACTTGTAAGATTGCTGCTTGAGGATGATTAATAATACCCATTGAAGATACAGAACCAAATGTCCCAGTATTATTAACTGTAAAAGTACCACCAGTCATGTCTTCTTGAGTCAGTTGTTGATTTCGAGCTTTTTGTGCTAGTTGATTGATTTCTCTAGCAATACCTTTAATTGATTTTTCATCTGCATTTTTAATTACAGGAACATATAATTTGTCTTCATCAGCTACAGCTATCGAAATATTGATGTCTTTATGAATTATAATTTCATTACCATCCCAACTGCTGTTAAGTAATGGATTAGATTTCAAAGCTTCTGCTACAGCTTTTACAAAGAAAGCAAAGAATGTTAAATTATATCCTTCTTGTTTTTTAAACACAGTCTTATAATGATTTCTAGTTTTCACAAGGTTTGTAGCATCGACTTCTATCATCATCCAGCCATGTGGAATTTCAGTGGCACTGGTAACCATATTTTGGGCAATTGCTTTTCGCACGCCTTTAACTGGTACTGTATAATCGTCTAATGGTTCATTTGATGAAGCGTTATTATTTCTTGAACTCGTTTCGGAATGATTGGTTATCTGAGTGGTAGGTGTTTCTTTTAAGTCTTGCTGGTTATTTTCTTGAATATAAGTTTCAATATCTTTTTTAGTTACTCTACCCTCAAATCCTGTGCCAGGTACTTGTGATAAATCAATATCGTTTTCTGAAGCTATCTTAAATACGACTGGAGAAAATCTTCCATTATTGATCGAATTCGTAGATGATTGATTTGTGTTAGAAGGCTTAGACTGACTCTTTACAGAATTACTTTGTGTTTGACTAGGTGTTTCATTAGTATCGTCTTGATTAGAATTTAAAGATGTATCATCGGGTTGAATTTTACAAATGATTTGATTGATTTCAATCGTTTCACCTTCAGTAGCAATTAACTCTGTAATTGTACCAGAAATAGTTGAAGGAACTTCTGCTGTTACTTTATCTGTAACTACTTCACATAGTGGTTCATATTCATCTACATGATCCCCTTCAGAAACTAACCATTGTTCGATTGTACCTTCATGGACACTTTCTCCTAATTTTGGCATTTTAACATCCATTATGTTACCTCCCTAAAATTGTGCTAACTCACGCATTTTTTTTAATATCTTATCAGGATTCATCATTACTTCATTTTCTAAGTTAGGAGAAAATGGCATTGATGGAACATCAGGACCAGCTAACCGCATAATTGGTGCATCTAATTCGAATAAACAATGTTCAGCTATGATTGCTGAAACTTCAGACATGATACTACCTTCAAGGTTATCTTCAGTTACAAGCAAAATCTTACCATTTCGTTTAGCGCGTTCAATAATCGTTGTTTTATCTAATGGATAAACTGTTCTTAAGTCAACTACTTCAACATTAATGCCATCTGCCTCTAAAATATCGGCTGCTTGAATACAATAGTTAACACATAAACCATAAGTGAAAACTGTAATATCATCACCTTCACGTTTAACATCAGCTTTACCCAAAGGAATAGTATAGTAAGAATCGGGTACTTCTTCTTTTAAAAATCGGTATGCTTTTTTATGTTCAAAAAATAATACTGGATCATTTGATTCAATTGAAGATAATAATAAACCTTTCGCATCATATGGAGTTGAAGGAATTACAATTGTTAATCCAGGTGTAGACGCAAAGATACTCTCAATACTTTGAGAATGATATAAACCACCATGTACGCCACCACCGAATGGTGCACGAACAGTTAAAGGACATTGCCAATCGTTATTAGAACGATATCGCATTTTAGCGGCTTCACTAATAATTTGATTAACTGCTGGTAAAATAAAATCTGCGAATTGAATTTCAGCTATAGGACGTTTGCCAAGCATTGCTGCACCAATTGCAGTACCGATAATATTTGATTCTGCTAAAGGCGTATCAATTACGCGCAGTTCTCCATATTTTTCTTGTAAACCACGTGTCGCACCGAATACACCACCTTTTCGTCCTACATCTTCTCCTAATATAAAAATATTATTATCTTTTTCCATAGCCAAGTCTTGTGCATTTTGAATGGCTTCTATATAACTCATTTTAGTCATTGAAAATATCTCCTTCTGGATCATACACATATTGATATGTTTCTTCTACATCTGGATATTGAGCATTTTCAGCATCTTTTGTAGCTTTATCTATAATAGATTTATGTGCGTTATCTAATTCGTTTAACCAATCTTCATCAATAATGCCTAAATCGAGTAATTCATTTTTGAATTTAAGATTACAGTCAGATGTCTTAAAAGCATCTCTTTCTTCTTTAGAACGATATGTATCATCATCATCAGAAGAATGAGGAGTCATTCGAGTGGTAATAGCTTCAATCAATGTTGCCCCTTCGCCATTAAGTGCCCTTTCTCTTGCTTCTTTCATTGCTTTGTACATCGCAATTGGATCATTTCCATCTACGGTTTCTCCATGAATACCATAACCTATTGCTCTATCAGATAGATGCGTTGCTGCATATTGTAATGAATCTGGTACTGAAATTGCGTATTTATTATTGATAATTACACATACAAACGGTAAGTTATGGACTCCAGCAAAATTCAATCCCTCATGAAAATCTCCTTGATTAGAACTACCTTCTCCTACAGTAGCAGTTGCTATATTAGATTGTTGATTCATTTTTAATGCTAATGCTGCTCCTACTGAGTGAGGGATTTGTGTTGCTACCGGAGAACTTTGAGATAAAATACCTTTTTCTCTATGACTAAAATGAGAAGGCATTTGTTTTCCTCCAGAATTAATGTCATCCTTTTTACCGAAAGAAGCTAACATTGTATCATAAGGTGAAATCCCCATATATGTAACGAAAGCTAAATCTCTATAATACGGAGATGAAATATCTCCTTCTTTCATTGCATACGCCATACCAATTTGAGTGGCTTCTTGTCCTTGACCACTTACTACAAATGGTATTTTTCCAGCACGGTTAAGTAACCATAAGCGTTCATCTAGTTTTCGTCCTAAGTCCATCCATTTATATATTTCTCTCAAATCTTCATCTGTAAGTCCCACAGATTTGTAGTCAATCATTTTTATTTCCTCCTTTAAACGTGTATTGCTCTATTTTCAGCCTTTAGTCCAAGTTCCATCAATATTTCAGACAATGACGGATGTGCATGAGTCGTTAATCCTAATTCTAATGTTGATCCATTCATAAATTGTAATAAAGCAACTTCATTTATTAACTCCGTGACATGTGGGCCTACCATACTTAGACCAATAATATCTCCATTGTCCTTATTTAATATAATTTCACAAAAACCACGTTTATTTTTAGTTTCTTCAATAACTGCTTTTCCAATAGCATTAAAAGGAACTTTATAACTTGTTGCCTTAATATTTTGAGATTTAGCAGTTTCTATATTTAAACCGATAGATGCGACTTCTGGATAAGTATAAACACATTTGGGCATTAAATGATAATTCACTGGAAGCGGATGATCATTAAACATATGTTCAACTGCAGTGATTCCTTCTTTAGAAGCTACGTGAGCTAATTGTAATGTTCCGATACAATCACCTGCTGCATAAAGATGCTTATCACTCGTTTGTTGAAATTCATTTACTTTGATATAACCATGAGTATCTAATTGAATTTTAGTATTTTGAATACCAATATCACTTGTATTAGGTACGCGACCTACTGCAACTAATATTTTATCAACTGTAATAGTAGTTTTTTCATTTATATGTATTTGGATGACATCATTTTTATGTATGATATTCTCTTCACTTAGTTGGCAATCTTCAAAAAATTCTACACCTCGTTCAATTAAACTATCTTTTAAAAATGTAGAAATGGATTTACTGTCAGAAGGTAATATACGTTTACCTGCTTCAATCACTTTAACATTTACATTTAAATCAGTTAGTAAGGAAGCAAATTCAAGGCCAATCACGCCGCCCCCAACAATAGCAATACTGTCTGGAAGTGTATCAATTTGTAATATATCATCGCTCGATAAAATATTTCGATGATTAATTTTTAAAAATGGTAATGTTTGAGGTCGTGACCCTGTAGCGATAAGTACAAATTGATTTGGAAGTAACTCTGAGCTGCCATCTTCGTATTCAACAGAGATTGTTCCGCTTTGTGGAGAAAATATAGAAGTTCCCATAATACGTCCAATACCATTATAAATATCAATATGATTTTTTTGCATTAAACTTTGAACGCCATTATGCATTTGATTAACAATATCCGTTTTTCGATTCATCATTTTTTCAAAATTAATATGTAAACCGTTTGTGTCTATACCAAATTCTGAAGATTGTCTGACAGTACGAGTCACTTCAGCAGATTTAAGTAGCGCTTTAGTAGGAATACACCCTTTATGTAAACATGTGCCACCTAATAAAGATTTCTCTACAATTGCTACCTTTTTTCCTAATTGAGAAGCACGAATCGCTGCTACGTATCCTGCTGTCCCACCACCTAAAACAACTAAGTCATATTGTTTTTCAGACATTTTGCTACTCCTTATTAATCAGATTTAAAGGTTAGAATTGAAAAGTGTGAATAAACAATTTGAATATAAAAAATAACATTATACTCAATATGTTCTATTTCTTTTCGACATCCAACCTTAATTTAAATTATTTAATTATAAACTATTTATGATTTTGAGCAATCATTTCTCTAGCATTTTCTCTTGTTAATTCAGTTACACTTGCTCCAGAAATCATACGGGCAATTTCGTCAATTTTATCTTCTTTTTTTAACTCTTTCACTTGAGTTGTTGTACGATCATTCTTAGACATTTTACTAATTAATAAGTGATGATCACTCATAGAAGCTACTTGCGGTAAGTGAGATATACAAATAACTTGAATATATTTTGCAATATCTCTCATTTTTTCAGCCATTTTTTGAGCTGCTTGACCAGAAACACCCGAGTCAACTTCATCAAACAAAATAGCAGTTTGACCTCTTGATTCAACGAATATACTTTTTAACGCTAGCATAATACGAGAAAGTTCTCCTCCAGAAGCTATTTTATTTAAACTTTTAAGTGGTTCGCCCTTGTTAGGACTAATGAGAAACTCTACAAATTCAATTCCTTCTATTGTAGGAGTTTCTAATGGCTGAAATGAAATTTCGAGGTTAGCCTCTTTCATTTGTAAATTTTGAATTTCAGCCACGATATGCTCCCGTAACGTTCGAGCTACAATTCGTCTTTCCTTCGATAATGACTGTCCATATTTTATTACTTTTTCATAAAGTAGGTCAATTTCTTCTTTTAATTGAGAAGTACTTTCTTCATAATTTTCAATCTTAGCAATTTCACTTTCTAATTTAGATTGATAAGTAATAAGTTCATCAATAGTTTTACCGTACTTACGTTTAAGATTATTCAGTAAGTTCATTCTAGATTCTAATTCATTAAGTAATTGTTCATTGAATTCAGTATTTGACATTTCATCGTATAGTTCGTGTTTAGCATCCTCTAAGGTATAGTAGAACTGATCAATATCCTCTTTAAGTTTTTTAAATTTACCTGGAATAATGTCATCAATAGTTTGTAAATGATTACTTAATTCATATAAACGGTCAGTGATAGCATGTTCATCTGTAAGTGTGACATGTGCATTGTTTAATGCTAAACTTAATTTTTCAGAATTCTGGATTCGTTTTATATCAGATTCTAATTGAGTAATTTCACCTTCTTTTAGAGAGGCTTCTTGCAATTCCTCAAATTGAAACTTCATTAAATCAAGACGTTGCAATAATGCTTGATCAGCAGACTGTAACTCTTCAAGTTCTTTTTTCTTTTCTTTATATTCATTAAATGTAGTTTCATATTGTTCTTTAACACTGCTATATTGATTTTCAGCATAATCATCTAATAATTTTAAATGATATTTTTGTTTTAATAACGTTTGCGTTTCATGTTGGCCATGTATGTCTAAAAGTTCTTGCATCACTTTTCTTAAATCTTGAAGCGTAACAATTTGATTATTAATACGACAAATACTTTTTCCCGAACTAAAAATTTCTCTTTTTACTAATAGAAAGTCTTCATCAATATCAATATCTAACTCATTTAAAACTGAAATGGCCTCTTTACTATTATCAATATCAAAAATCCCTTCGATAATTGCTTTTTTCTCTCCATGTCTTACAAAATCAGAAGAGGCACGCATACCAATAAGTTGGCCTATTGCATCTATAATAATTGATTTACCAGATCCAGTTTCACCGCTAAGCACAGTTAAACCATCAGAAAAATGAATTTCGAGTTCATCTATAATTGCAAATTGCTTTATTGATAAGGTTTGTAACATAGATTAATCGCATCCTTATAATAAATTGAAAATTCTTGTTTTAATTGTATGACTTGCTTCTTCATCTCTGCATATTAATAGACAGGTATCATCACCACAAATAGTTCCCAATACTTCATCCCAATCAATTTGATCTAAGATTGCTCCGATAGATTGAGCATTACCTGGAAGCGTTTTTAGTACGAGTAAGTTTCCTGTTCCTTCAATATTTACAAATGAATCCATTAAGTATCTACCTAATTTTTCTAAAGGATGGTACTTTCTATCGTTGGGAAGGCTGTATACATACTGTCCTGATGAAGCAGGTACTTTAATTAATTGTAATTCTTTAATGTCACGAGAGACAGTCGCTTGAGTAACATTTAGGTCGTATTCATTTAGACGTTTTACAAGTTCATCTTGTGTTTCAATTTGTTCACTTGAAATAATTTCTCTTATTTTTATATGTCTTACAGATTTTTTTGCCATTATGAACACTCCTAGTTTCGAATATTTATACAATGATTTTAACACAACGTTATTTTAACTACTACTAAAGTTATCCTTTAGAAAGGTTGATTTGAAGAATGATATTATTATTTATGATACGTATTATCATATTTTCTATTTAAATTAAATTTAAATTTATATACATTTATGCATTTTAAATCATTAAAAGTAGATTACTAAAACAAAAAACTCTTTAAAGATTATTGTCTTAGTAATCTTTAAAGAGAGAAACTCTAACTATTAATGGTCACGTGAATAAAATAAATCTACAATTTCTAGAAGCGGTTCAACATCATATTGTGGTTTCAATTGATTAATTGTATCTATTGCAGCATCTTTATGATATTTTAGTTTTTCTTCAGCGCCTGATTTACCAAGTAAAGAAACATAAGTACTTTTATGGTTTTCTACATCGCTTCCTACTTTTTTACCCAATTTTTTCTCATCACCATAAACATCTAATAAATCATCTTTTATTTGAAACATTAGGCCTAAGTGTTCACTGAAACAATCTAATGTATTTAAAATTTCTTTGTTTACATTGGCAATATCCGCAGCACTTAAAATAGAAAATTTTAAAAGAGCCCCAGTTTTTGCCTTATGAATTTGCTCTAGAGTATGTAATTCTATTGGAGTATTCTCACTATCCATATCTAAGGTTTGGCCACCGACCATGCCGAGATTGCCACTATCATGTGCTAGTCTTGAAATAACTTTTACTTTTGTTTCAGCATCTAAGTTTTTATCATTTGCAATTAGTTCAAATGATTTTGTTAGTAAGGCGTCTCCCGCTAAAATCGCTTTCCATTCTCCATACACTTTATGATTTGTTAATTTTCCTCTTCTAAAATCATCATTGTCCATTGCAGGTAAATCATCATGTATAAGTGAGTAAGTATGAATCATTTCTAATGCCAGTGCGGTTTGTAAACCTTTTTTATAATTTTCATTTAACACTTCTAAAGTGAGTAATACAAGCACTGGACGAATTCTTTTACCACCAGCATCAAGTGAATATTGCATACTCTCCTCTAGTTTAGTATTTAAAGGAGACGATTTTATAATACCGTCAAGATTATTATTTATAATTTCAATCAATTCATTCATTGATTTCTTCAACATCATCTTCATCCTTTGCTTCTTCTTTGATTAATTGATTTACTTTATTTTCAGCATCTTTCAAAGTTTTGTCACAAGCAGATGATAATTTCATACCACGTTGATATAAATCAAGAGATTCTTCTAATGAAACAGTTTCATTATCTAACTTTTGAACTATACTTTCTAATTCTTTCATCATTTCTTCAAAACTTTGTTGTTCTTTACTCATCTTCACACCTTACTTTCTTAACTATAGCGTCTATATTACCGTCTTTCATTGATAATGTGATTTCATCTTGTTCATTTAAATCGTGTGTGCTTGTAATGACTTTATTGTCCTTATTAATAATTGAATATCCTCTTAACATTGTATTAGTTGGACTAAGTTGATTTAATTGCTCAATTTTATTCTTTAAATTAGCTTTATTATGATTAATTAAGTTATATGTTAAATTTATTAATCTATTTTCATTATTACGGATCATTTTTTGATATTGTACAATTGAATCATTTAATCTTCTTATATTAAAATGTTGACGCAATACAGTGATATTGTTTCTTTTTTTTTCAATATTTAACGTTAAACGTTGTGTTAGTTTTTTTTCTAAATCATCTCTTCGTTGAATCTGTTGTTCATATAACAACGTAGGTTGCTTAAATTTATAATAAGATGATAAATAATCTAATTGTTTATGTTGTTTTTCTATTAGTTGTTTAATACTTTTAGTAAGAGAAAATCGATACTGATGTATTTGCTGAATGAGTTCGTACTGATCTGGTGTAGCGATAACAGCAGCTTGAGTAGGAGTTGCTGCTCTCATATCTGCTACAAAATCACTTAAAGTAAAATCAGTTTCATGTCCTACAGCTGAGATAATTGGTGTATGACACTCATATATAGCTCGAACAACTTCTTCTTCATTGAAATTCCATAAATCTTCAATAGAGCCGCCTCCACGGCCTAGAATGATGGTATCTACTCCTAAAGTATCTGCATACTTAATTTTTTCAATAATATCATTTTTAGCATTAATACCTTGTACTAATGTACTAATTGATATTTTTTCTACTAGAGGGTATCTACTATCTATAGTAGTGTGAATATCTCTGATTGCTGCTCCAGTATCAGCTGTAAGAATAGCAATCTTTTTAGGGAATCTAGGGATTGCTTTTTTATGATTTTGATTAAAAATCCCCTGTTTATTTAGTTTTTCTTTTAATTGCTCTAACTTTTGGTATAAATTTCCTATACCGTCAATTTCCATTTTATTAACATAAATTTGATAATTTCCTCTACGTTCATAAACCGAAACTCGAGCTTCTAATAAAACTTCGTCTCCTTCTTTAGGATCAAATGTTAGTTTAGAAGCATTTCCCTTAAACATCATAGCACTTATCACACTATTTTTATCTTTCACATTAAAATAAAGATGACCACTAGAATGTTTTTTAAAGTTTGAGAGTTCACCTTTTAATAGGATAGATTGCAAGTGTGGATCTTGATCAAATTTATATTTAATATATTTAGTTAAAGTAGAGACACTTAAATATTCTGACATGATTCATCACTCAAATATGTTTATTTTATATTACTTAAGACACCGTTTATAAATTTATAATGACCATCATCACTAAATTGTTTTGTTAGCTCTACTGCTTCATTAATGATGACTTTAGGAGGCGTATCACTATGAAGCAATTCAAAGGTAGCCATTCTTAAAATAATACGATCCGTTTTTAATAATCGTTGTATAGACCAGTCTTTTAATTTTGGTTCAATTGATTGATCTAAAACTTGTTCATGATCTTTCACTCCTGTAACAAGCCAATGAATGAACTCAAAATCTAAGTCTGGATAATCGTCTTTTATAAAATTTATAGCTTCATTGATTGTTAAATCTGTATTTTTCATTTCTAGTTGAAACAATGTCTGAAATGCTTGTTTTCTTGATTCTTTGCGACTCATAAGAAACTCCTTTGTATTATGGTAACTTTAATTTATTCAGTTGTGATGTGCATGATATGAATGTTAATTTCTTTGGGTTCGATAGCAGTCATTGTTTTAATGGAATTAAAAATAGAAGTTTGAATTTTACTTGCAACTTTAGCTATTTTTATTCCATGTTTAATAGAGCAATAAACATCAATATGAATACCATCATCTTTAGTATTAACTTTTAAATTTTTATTTAAATTTTTACGACTTATTTTTTCAATATTACTCTTTTTTAGTTCATAAAAATGCCCAGTCACTCCTTCAACTTCAGAAACAGCAATACTTGCTATTACTGAAATAACTTCTGGTACAATTTCTACTTTACCTAAATTAGCATGTGAATAATCTGCTACATTTACCATTGTTTTATCCTCCTATTCACTCTCAGCCATAATATTATACTTTTCTAAAAAGTTTGTATTATAATCTCCAGATTTAAAAATATCATTATTCATTAATTTAAGATGGAATGGAATGGTTGTATCTATTCCTAGAATTAAATATTCACTTAGTGCTCGAATCCCAGTCATTATTGCTTCATCTCTGGTAGGTTCATGCACAATCAATTTTGCTACCATTGAGTCATAATAAGGAGGAATCGTATAGTTTGTATAACATGCTGATTCGATTCTTACTCCGTATCCTCCTGGCGCAAGGTATTGTGTGATTTTACCTGGTGAAGGCATAAAATTTTTATAAGGATTTTCAGCATTAATTCTATATTCAATGGCATGGCCATTTATTGTAATATCATCTTGCGTATAAGGTAGCGGTTCTCCCATAGCAACTTTTAATTGCAATTTCACTAAGTCTACACCTGTTACCATTTCAGTAACTGGATGTTCTACTTGAATTCGTGTATTCATTTCCATAAAATAGAATTTATTTTCATTTAAATCATATATGAATTCTATAGTACCAGCATTTTCATAATTCACTGCTTTAGCTGCTCGAATAGCAGCTTTACCCATCTCTTTACGTTTTTCATCTGTAAGTATTGGCGAAGGTGACTCTTCTACTAATTTTTGCATACGTCTTTGAATTGTACAGTCACGTTCGCCTAAATGAATGACATTACCGAATTGATCACCAATCACTTGAATTTCAATATGACGGAAATTTTCAATGAATTTTTCTAAGTATAATCCACCATTACCGAAAGCTGTTTGAGCTTCTTGTTGTGTCATACGGTAACCATTTTCTAAATCGTTCTCATTTCGTGCAACGCGAATTCCTTTACCTCCGCCACCAGCAGTAGCTTTAATAATAACTGGATATCCTATCTGTTTAGCCACTTTTTTAGCATCTTCAATCGAATCAATTAATCCATCACTTCCTGGTACTACAGGCACGTTAGCGGCTATCATTTCAGCTTTAGCTACATCTTTAATACCCATTTTTTGAATGGATTGATAACTTGGTCCAATAAATTTTAATTGGCAAGCTTCACAAAGTTCAGCGAAATCCCCATTTTCGGCTAAAAATCCATAACCTGGATGAATTGCTTCACATCCTGTTGAAGTTGCTATAGATAGGATGTTTGGAATATTTAAATATGAATCTTTAGACTGAGTTGGACCGACACAATATGCTTCATCAGCGATTTGAGTATGTAATGCATCTTTATCTCCCTCAGAATATATAGCAACAGTTTGAATACCTAAATCATGGCAAGCTCTAATAATTCTAACTGCAATCTCACCACGATTTGCAATTAATACTTTTTTCATTATTTCACCTTAAATAACGGCTGGCCATACTCTACCATTTGTCCGTCTTCAACTAAAATTTCAACGATTTCTCCTGTAACTTCTGCTTGAATTTCATTAAATAATTTCATGGCTTCTAAGATACATACAGTTGAATCATTAGTGACTTTATCCCCAACTTGTACATAAGCTTCCTCTTCAGGTGATGGGGATTTATAAAAAGTCCCGACCATCGGAGCATTAATTGTTTCGTAGTTTGACGTTTCATTTTCTTGGTTTACTTCACTAGTTTGAGACATTTCATTTGCCATTGGTGTTTGTACTGATGGTTGAGATGCCATCACTGTTGGTTGTTGTGAATATTGAGGCGTAATAATTTCAGTTTCTTTTTGTTTTTTTAAATTAACTACGCTACCTTTATTATCTTCTATATTAATTTCAGTTAAACTTGATTCATCAAGAATTTGAATTAATTCTTTAATTTCTTTAAAGTTCATAATTTAATGACTCCTCGACTTAGTTTTCATCTACCCATCTATTTTACTTGAGTGTGAAATTCAATTCAAGCGTGTTCATTTAACTGAGATCTAACTTATGATTAAAAAAGTATATAAGTAATTATAATATAGTAAATTTATATTAAAACTTAGATACTAAAATATTGATTATTCTTTTTAATCATTTATATAAAAACAGGTTAATCCATAATTAAATATGCATTAACCTGTTTTAATTTAAATTTTTAAAATTATTAATTATGCTCTTGAAATGTAACTGCCATCGCTTGTATTAATAACTAACACATCGCCTTCGTTAACAAATAATGGTACATTTAAAGTATAACCAGTTTCAACTGTAGCAGATTTTGTAGCACCAGTTGCAGTATCACCTTTAATACCTGGCTCTGTTTCAGTAACTTCAAGTTCAACAGTTTTTGGTAATTCAATACCAATCGTTTCGCCTTCATATGACTGAATTTGAACTTCCATATTCGCTTTTAAATATTTTAATTCATCTTTTAAATAATCGCCAGATAATTCTGTTTGATCAAATGTTTCATTATCCATGAAGACATGAGTATCTCCATCAGCATATAAATATTGCATACGACGATTTTCAATCATCGCTTGTTCTACTTTTTCACCAGCTCGGAAAGTTTTTTCTTGAATAGCGCCTGTTCTTAAATTACGTAATTTAGAACGAACAAAAGCAGAACCTTTACCTGGTTTTACGTGTTGGAAATCAATTACTTTCCAAATTCCATTATCTACTGAAATAGTTAAACCTGTTTTAAAATCATTAACCGAAATCATTCAGTTTCCTCCTCAATTATACGCTTACTATAAAATAATAAGGTCTTTTGTGCATTTAGTAAAGACTTCACACCCATTTTCAGTAATTAAAATGTCATCTTCTATACGCACTCCACCAAGACCATCTACATAAATACCTGGTTCAATAGTAACACAATTATTAACTTGAACTGTATCATTAGTGTTTTTAGATAATACTGGACCTTCATGAATATCTAAGCCAATACCATGACCTAAAGAATGACCAAATTCATTACCATAACCATGTGCTTTAATATAATCTCTAGATAATGCATCAGCTTCCTTAGTTGTCATACCTGGCTTGATTTCTTCAATTGCCTTTATTTGAGACTGAAGCACGATATTATAGATTTCTTTCAATTTTTTATCAGGTTCACCAATCGCAAATGTTCTAGTAATATCTGAACAGTATCCTCTATAATATGCACCAAAATCAAGAGTAATCATGTCACCTTTTTCGATTACTTTATCGCTAGCAACTCCATGAGGCAAAGCCCCTCTATAACCAGAAGCCACGATTGTATCAAATGATGGACCATCAGCGCCTAGTTCTAACATTTTGCTTTCAAGCAATGCTTTTAACTCTCTTTCAGTCATTCCAACTTTTGCAATGTTTAAAATGTAGTTATAAGTATCATCCACGATCTTAGCCGCATATTTTATTTTATCGATTTCTTCAGGTGATTTAACTTCTCTAATTTTTTCAATGGCATTGCCTATACTTACGTAATTCGTATCAATTTGGCTTAATTCTCGAAACGTATCATAGCTAACTAAATGACCTTCAAAACCTACTGTTTTATACTGCTTGTTTTTTATAATTTCTTTTATCTCATCAATAATCCCACTACGTCGATTTACAATTTCAAAATGAGTGGCTTGATTTGTGGCTTGTTCAATGTAACGAAAATCTGTAATCAACTTATTTTCATTATTAGAAATAATTAAAGCGCCACTTGTTCCGGTAAAATCAGAAATATAACGTCTATTATAGTCAGATAATATAACAAGAGCATCAAGATTTTCACTTTCTAATATATGACGAACTTTAGCTAATTTATCCATTTAACCCACTCCTTGTATAACGTTTGTACATTTTTATTATATACATTAAAATAATAACATACTTAAAATATTAAAGATATTTTGATTTAGGGAGATTTACATGAAAAGATTATTAACGATTTTAGGAGCTTCTTTGTTTTTGGTTGGCTGTGGCTCTCAAAATTTAGGACCTTTAGAAGATAAAACAACCAATTTAAGAGATGAGAATCATAATTTAAAATTAAAAATTCAACAACTAAATCAAGATATAAATAATCAAAAATCTCAGTTAGAAGCATTAAATAAAGATAAAAAGAATGTATCTAAAACTGTTGATAATAATAATGAAGCTAATTTTTTACAAGCTTCTTCAAATTATTATCAAGATATTGCTAAGATTATCGATAAATTTAATCAACTTGATTTAAATAAAACTAAAAAAGATGATAAAAATCAAAATCTTGAAAAGCTAAATTCATTATCAAATGATATAGATGATGCCTACAGTAAATATAAAAGTGATACAGATAAAGGTAATATATCAAATGATAATACTAACGAAGACAAAAATATTAAACAAATAAACAAAAATCTTCAATCTGGTTTTAAAGATATTAAAAATGGCTATGAATCTAATAATAAAAAGAAAATAAATCAAGGTAAGATGAAGTTATCACAGATTAATGTTTCTAGTAGTTCATAAAATAGGAGTTGTTTAGTTGAAAAATATTATATTTTATTTCGTTTTAATTATAGCAGCTATAGGTTTACTGCTAAATCTAAATATTTTTGTAATGTCGTTCATGAAATCAATTTTCACACTTATAATGATTGCTCTTATTATTTACTTTATCTATTATTTTTTCTTCCTTACAGAAGATCAGAGAAAATACCGAAGAGCAGTTCGAAAATATAAAAAAAGACAACGAAAATAAAAACAAGGAGGTTCAAGAGTATTAGTACTCTTAAGCCTCCTTGTTTTATATCTATTTTTTATATAACCACTCTTCTGAACGATATTTTTCTTCAAGCACTTTTACTTCGGCTAATTGATTTTCAGTTAGAGATAGTGGTTTAAATTCAATATTTAATCCTTTTTTAAATCCTTCTTCAAATGCTTTTTCCATTTCTTCAATAGAGATGTGTCTATCTGATATATCATTTATTGCTACAGCTTTATCTACGAAAGCTTTTTTCATTTTTTCTTTCAAGCGATCATTCTTAAAAATAAACATATCAAATAATTCGTCTACATCTACATCTTGAAGTAGTGATCCGTGTTGAAGAATAACGCCCTTTTGACGTGTTTGTGCACTACCTGCAATTTTACGTCCTTCAACGACCAGTTCATACCAACTTGGAGCATCAAAGCAAACGGCACTTCTTGGTTGTTTTAATTTTTCTCTTTCTTCTTTAGAACGTGGAATAGCAAAATAAGCATCAAATCCTAATAATTTAAAGCCTTCTAAAAGTCCTTCTGAAATGACACGGTAAGCTTCAGTAATTGTAGAAGGCATATTGGGATGAGATTCAGGTACGATAACACTATATGTTAATTCTTTATCGTGTAAAACGCCTCTACCACCAGTTTGACGGCGAACTAAACCAAATCCTTTTTCTTTCACTTTATCGATATCAATTTCTTTTTTTAATCTTTGAAAATAACCTACAGATAAGGTAGCAGGATCCCAAGTATAAAATCTAACTACAGGATCAATTTCCCCCCTTGAAACAAAATTTAATAAGGCTTCATCCATCGCCATATTATAATAGGGGTCATGGCTTCCAGTATTGATAAAATTCCATGTTTCAGTCATATAAAAACTCCAATCACAACTTAATTTATATAAATTCAACGTTAATATTACGTTAGAATGTATCAGTAATATGAAACAATAAAAAAATTTTGATAAATTGAGCTAACACCTTTATAATTAATAATATCGGTTAATTAGGGAGGATGCAATATGAATGTATCTTTGATTATAGCATTAATAATTATAGTTTTAATAATCCTTTACATGGTTGGAAATTTCTTTCTTAATCGACGAGCTGTAACTGAACTAGATCAAAACGAATTTCATAAAGGTTTAAGAAAAGCCCAAGTCATTGATGTACGTGAAAAAGTTGATTATGATTATGGTCATATTAATGGTGCTCGCAATATTCCAATATCTATGTTTAGACAAAGATTTCAAGGTTTACGTAAAGATCAACCTGTATATCTTTGTGATGCAAATGGTATTGCCAGTTATCGTGCTGCTCGCATTTTGAAAAAAAATGGATATAAAGATTTATACATGCTTAAAGGCGGCTATAAAAAATGGACTGGTAAAATTAAAACTAAAAAATAATTATCAGAAATAAAACTCTCAAGAAATTTCTTGAGAGTTTTATTATTTCTGAAATTAAATCATCCATTAAACTATTTACAATATTAAAGTTTTTCTTGATGTAAATCTTCAAATTTAAGAATAGGTTTACGAGCTGCAGTTGTTTCATCCAATCTATCAATGATAGTTGTATGAGGTGCTTCTAATACGTTATCAGGATTACTTTCAACTTCGTCTGCAATTTGAAGCATTGCATCAATGAAGTAGTCTAAAGTTTCTTTAGATTCAGTTTCGGTTGGTTCAATCATCATACCCTCTTCCACATTTAGCGGGAAGTAAATTGTTGGTGGATGTACACCAAAGTCTAGTAAACGTTTTGCCATATCCAGAGTACGGACACCATATTCTTTTTGTTTAGATCCACTTAAGACAAATTCATGTTTACAATATTGTTCATAAGGGATTTCATAACGATCTTTTAATCGTGCTTTAATGTAGTTCGCATTTAAGACAGCTGCTTCAGACACTTCTTTTAATCCTTGTGCACCCATAGTTCTAATATACGTATAAGCTCTTAAATAAATACCAAAGTTACCATAAAATGGTTTTACCCGACCGATTGAATTTTCAATATCATTATCATATTTAAATGTATCACCGTCTTTAATCACCATTGGTTTTGGTAAATAACTTGCTAATTCTTTTTTTACGCCGACTGGACCTGAACCAGGACCGCCACCGCCATGAGGACCTGTGAAAGTTTTATGCAAGTTTAGGTGCACAGCATCAAATCCCATATCTCCAGGACGAACTTTATCCATAATAGCATTTAAGTTTGCTCCATCATAATAGAGTAACCCGCCTGCTTCATGAATAATTTCACGAATCTCCATAATATTTTTTTCAAAGATACCTAAAGTATTTGGGTTAGTTAACATAATAGCAGCGGTATTTTCATTAACGACACGCTTTAAGTCTTCGATATCAACTTCACCGCGTTCATTAGATTTAACAGTTACTGATTTAAATCCAGCAAATGAAGCTGATGCAGGGTTTGTACCATGTGCAGAGTCTGGAACAATAACTTCATTACGATGGCTTTCACCATTTTTTATATGATATGCTTTAAAAATCATTAAAGCTGTCCACTCACCATGAGCACCTGCTGCTGGTTGTAGAGTTACTTCATCCATACCTGTAATTTCTTTTAGTTCTTCTTGTAAACTATAAATAATTTCTAATGAACCTTGAATTTGTTCTTCTTCTTGTAGTGGATGAGATTCTGCAAATCCAGAAATACGAGCAACTTTTTCGTTGATTTTTGGATTATATTTCATAGTACAAGAACCTAAGGGATAAAATCCAGAATCTACCCCAAAGTTTTTATTCGAAAGTTCCGTGTAATGACGTACTAAATCTAATTCTGCCACTTCAGGAAACTCTGCTTTATTTTTACGAATAAATTTATCATCTAAAATACGTTCAACAGAGTCTGTTTTAATATCACTTTGTGGTAAAGAATATGCATATCTACCTTCTCTAGATCTTTCAAAAATTAATGGACTAGATTTACTTACTACCATTTAGCTCACCAGCTTTCTCAACAAATGTATCAATCTCTTTTTTAGTTCTTAATTCAGTAACAGCAATTAACATATGATTGTCAAAATCTGATGAAACTTCATTTAAGTCAAAGCCTCCGATGAAACCATGTTCTGCTAATTTTTTATTTACATTTTTGATAGGTTGATCAAACTTAACAACAAATTCATTAAAAGATGTACCATCTAGGACTTCAAAACCGCTATTTTTAAATTGATTTTTAGCATAATTAGCATGTTCTAAGTTTTGAACCGCAATATCATAAATACCTTGTTTACCAAGAGCTGACATAGCAATTGAGGATGCTAAAGCATTCAATGCTTGGTTTGAACAAATATTTGATGTGGCTTTATCACGACGAATATGTTGTTCACGAGCTTGTAAAGTAAGAACAAATCCTCTATTACCTTCATCATCTTGCGTTTGTCCTACTAATCTGCCAGGAACTTTACGCATTAACTTTTTAGTAGTAGCAAAGTAACCACAATGAGGACCGCCAAATTGAGTAGGAATACCAAATGGTTGTGTATCACCAACAACAATATCTGCTCCAAATTGTCCGGGAGGTGTTAAAACGCCTAATGCTAATGGATTAGAATAAACAATGAATAACGCTTTTTTATTTTCTATATAAGAATGAATTTTTTCTAAATCTTCAATTGATCCATAGAAGTTAGGATATTGTACAGCAACTGCTGCAGTATCATCATCAATTGCTTGTTCTAATTTTTCTAAGTCAGTAATCGTTCCATTTAAATCAACTTCAACAATTTCAAATTCTTTTCTTACTTTAATATATGTTCTTAATACTTGTAGAGCCTGATAATGGAGACCTTTAGATACTACAATTTTGTTCTTTTTAGTATGATTAAAAGCTAATATACAAGCTTCGGCAAAGCTAGTTATGCCATCATACATTGATGAATTTGCGACATCCATTTGAGTAAGTTCACAAATTAATGTTTGGAATTCAAAAATTGCTTGTAGTTCACCTTGAGAAATTTCAGGTTGATAAGGTGTATAAGCAGTATAAAATTCAGAACGAGAAATCATAGCGTCTACTACTGCAGGTGTGTAATGATCATATACTCCTGCACCTAAAAAACTCACATGTGTTTCTTTAGTAATATTTTTATTTGCAATAGTATTCAATCTTCTTAAAAGTGAAGTTTCAGCTTCTGCACTATCTATATTCAAATCTCTATTAAGTAAAATATCTTTTGGAATATCTCCAAAGAGCTCGGTAATTGAATTTGCTCCAATTGTTTCTAACATTTCTTTTTTATCTTTATCAGTTAATGGTATATAACGATGACTCACACTGCACACCCCTTAGTTATTTTTCGATTTGGTTTTTCTTAACAATTTTAGCTTTTAATTGTCTTTTACGAACTTGAACTAGTAATTCTTTACCTAACTCAAATTCATCACGATCAATAATAGCCATAGCAATTGATTTTCCTGAAGAAGGTGATTGAGTTCCTGAAGTAATTTCACCTATTTCTTTTCCGTCAGGATTCATTACTGTATAACCCGTTCTTGCAATGCCTTTATCTATAAGCTCTAAACCCACAGTACGTCGTTTTGACCCATTCTCTTTTTGATCTTTTAAAACAGATTTACCAATAAATTCATCTTCAATTAAAGGTTTAGCAGCAAAACCAATTCCACCTTCATAAGGCGTGATTGATTCAGTGAGATCTTGTCCATGAAGAGGTAAACCAGCTTCTAATCTAAGTGTATCTCTTGCACCTAAACCACAAGGTACAACGCCTTTATCAATAAAACCATTCCAAATGTCAACTGTATCATTTGAATTACAATAAATTTCAAAACCATCTTCACCTGTATATCCAGATTGAGATAAGATAACATTTTTTCCAAAGATAGTTACATTTTGTTTGAATTCAAAAGGCTTCATTTCACTTACATCAACATCAACAAGTTCACTTACTAAAGTTCTTGCTTGAGGACCTTGAATTGCTAATTGACCATATTGTTCAGACACATTTGTTACAGCAGCATTAAATTTAGATTGATGTTTTTGAATCCATTCGAAATCCTTATCAGTATTGGCTGCATTAACAATTAATAAGTATTTGTTATCAGCAATTTTATATGTTACTAAATCATCAATAATACCACCTTCATCATTACATAAAGCTGTATATTGAGCTTTAGTTTCAGATAAATTAGTAGTATCATTTGAAAGTAAATATTGAACAAATTTACTAGCATTTTCACCTTCAATTAAAATTTCTCCCATATGACTTACATCGAACATACCCACTTTGTATCTAACTGCGTTATGTTCTTCTTTAATACTAGTAAATTGGACAGGCATAGCCCACCCACCGAATTCAACTATTTTAGCACCACTATTTACATAAGTTTCATATAATGGTGTCTTTTTTAATTCGCTTGTCATTTAAAAACCCCCTATTTTTATAAAAAAAGCAGAGTAGCAGAAGCTACCCTGTCTAAATAACGAATCCAGGACTGCGTAACAGTATTATCCTTTTGCCTGAGAGTTTCGTAGTTTACTTGCACCTTCGGCGATAACATGACATAATTTCAAAACAACTATAGAATCAGTTCAAGTTATTCTCTCTAATACTGATCATTCGCATGGTATATGATTTAAAATTGTTTTATATACACATTCAATTGTTTTACTACTATCTACTTTTGTGGATGCGATTTCATTATATCTTGAAACTCTCGATAAATACAAGTCTTTTAATTGTTTTTCACTTTTGTTTTTCGCATTTGGTCTATGTGGATCATTAGCAATTCTATGATAGATAATATCAATATCACAATCTAACCAAATAACTGTTTTATTTTTTAAAAGTGAGATAGAATCATCGTTTTCTATAATCCCTCCTCCCGTTGATATAATATCGTATTTACCAATACAATCCTTTAAATAGTTATATTCTAACTTACGAAATCCTTTTTCACCAATTTCATTAAAAATATCTGGTATTGTTTTAAATTCTTTCATTTCTATATATGTATCTAAATCAATATATGAATAGTATAATTTTGAAGCCAAATATTCACCAATAGTACTTTTACCAGTACCCATAAAGCCTGTTAATATAAGTGGTAAATAAGAATGAGTCATCCTAATCACCTCTCTTAAGTTTATCACTTATTATACTATCATAATATATTTGAATATTATGTATTGTTTTTAATTTTATACTATATTGAGCAGAATAAGTAGATATAATTATCAAATATATACTAAGAATAAATAATGTATAGCTACTTATATATCCTTTCATTTTATAAAAATAAGTTTTTTTCATAATAGTCGTTTTTATTACCTATTTTTAGATTTAATTTTATGATGTTAGAAGGTAAAATTTGAAATTCTGCATTGATGACGTTATTTAGTAAAACGATATTGCCATTTCCATTAATTTTGTAAAATAGTTTGTTGTTTTTAAATTCTATATAATCTTTAGACGATTCATTATCAATGATAATTGTATGTTTATCCTTAATTATAAGGGCATGATGTTTTTTCGAAATAATTTGAGTTATATTTGTCTGAAAAAAAGCATATTCTGTTTGATAACTATTATATGACTCGTATAAATAGGAATGAGTCAATTTAATTAATTGAGGAAAAAATGTTAACATCATTGTTGTTAAAAATAATGAAACTAACATTTCTATTAAAGTGAACGATTTTAATTTAATATTTAACGCATGATTCGATTTCAGTTTCTTTGTGAAGTCCACATATTTTATTGGAATAAAGTTTAATATGATAATCACCTAAATTTATACCTTTTGAAATGGTTTTTTTATCATAATGGTTGATACTACTCATTATGGTTTGCTTGATTTCAACAATTTGGTATTCTCTTTTTAATGTATGATTTAAACTGATTAGTAGTGGAATTAAAGTAAAAACTATAGTAGTGAATATATATAAGCTAAATAAACTATCGATGAGTAACACTGCTTTAAATTTTAAAATATCTAATTCTTCCTTTTTCAATATTAATGATTAATTTATATTGATGTTGATTAATTTTCAATATTAAAGAGCCAAACTGATTTGTTCTTCCTTCTTTATTAAAAGTAATTTCCCCTAAATTTTTAACTTCAACTATTTTTCCATCTTCAATATTGTAATTGTACCGACCACCATGTGCTTCTATTACTTTTATAATTGAGGAATGTTTTGAAATTAACAATGTAATAGATTGATGATTACGCATCGCTTTAGATTTAAAATATTCTAATTGATTAACAAATTGTGTTGCTTTTATATCGTCTGACAAAGAAATATTGTTAAATACATTTACCCTTAACGTTGCATTAAGTAAGATTGTTAAAATCAAAATGATTAATAGGCTCTCTATAAAAGTGAATGATTTGATACTCTTACTCTGCAACTGCTTCTCCATTTTTAATACTGATAGTTTCTCCAGACTTACAAGATGATTGCCCTTGTTTTATAAACCCTTCAGTTATTAAGTCCTCAATAGAATTAGGAACTCTATTATGTTTTAAAGTATAAGCTTCAATTTGACTATTGACCATTTTCACTTGTGCTTCACATCCTGTTGATTGAATATGTGCCATTTGTTTAGCTATGTTTGGAATAATAAGAATGAGTAAAACACTAATTATTAATAGTACAAGTAACATCTCGATTAAAGTAAAAGCTTTTAATTTATTTTTGAATTTTTTCATAAAAACCTCCATTTTACTTTATTTAATATTTTGCATAAGTTGGAACATGGGTAACATGATCACTAGATACAAGCTGACTATAAAGGCTCCTAAGAATATAAATACGATAGGTTGGATCATTTTTGATTGTTTTAAAGCTGTTTGTTGGAGCCTTTGAATTAATATTTGACAATACATTTTCAACTCAATATCTAATTTATTGTTTTTCTCACCTTGCTTAATAAACTGTATTAAATCATATTGATAACATGGTATTTTAATCAAAATATTGGGTAAATTAATGCCTCTATTTAGTTCATTTTGAATAACGATACCAATATAATTCAAAAATGAGTTGTTTTGTAGATGAATGTACATACCTACGACTTGTTGAATACTAATACCATTTTTATAAAATAAAGCTAAATCATTAGCAAGTTGATATGTTTTTATAGTCGAATAATAAAAACGTACAATTGGTATGTAAGAAATGAATGTAAGTTTTTTGGATATATCTAATTTATTAAGAAAGATAAATATAATGATGGATAAAGTTAGTAAAGTAGAAAAAACAAAAAGAAAAATTTGCGGTAAATGACTAATTAAATATGTAATAATAGTTTGTGATAAATTGAGTTTAACATCCATCATTGAATACAGATGTTTAAATTGAGGTAAAACTGTATAATTTAATATACTTAACATAGTTATAAATATTGCAATTAAAATAATGGGATATTGAATAGCTTTTAATATTCGTTGTTTAGCTTGAAGATTTGTTTTTAAATAATTCATTGCTTCCTCTAGTGCTTCATTTATATTCCCATATTTCTGCGCAAATTGAATTTGAGTGATAATAGATTTAGGATAGCCTATTAATTCTAATATTTGATCGCATTCTCCTCCCGTTTTTATTATTTTAACTATCTTATTTGCTATATCTTTATTTTTATAATTAAAATACAAATTTATAAAATTAAAACATTCTAATAATGTAAACCCACTTTTAAGTAAGTTATTCAAATTATTTAGAAGTATAATTTGTTGGTTTTCGCTAAGAACTTTAGAATGTTTGTTAAATATATTTTTCAACCACATCTTCACATATAAGACCTTCTTTCGATAGCGATAACAATTTTTCTTTTAAATTATTAAATGTCTCAGGAAGCGTATGGTTATGTTCAAAAAAATATTGAATTTGATTATTTGTAATAGACTCACAAACAAGCTTTCTTTGATTTAAAGTAGTTGTAACTAATCTTTGATTTGAAATGACATTTATTGCTTGTGAAATTTCTTGAACACTAATCCCCATCTCTAACAATCTGAGTATTGCGCCCTTACAATTGCTTGAATGCATAGTGGTTAGCACTAAATGACCACTTAAACTTGCTTGAATAACACATTTTGCCACTTCAGCATCTCTAATTTCACCAATTAAAATAACATCTGGATCACATCTTAATATTGCTTTAAATGAATTAACATAATCTATACCAGCTTTATGATTTACTGACACTTGTGTTATGCCTTTTAATAATTGTTCAACAGGATTTTCTATTGTAATAACATTTAAATTTAATTCTTGAAAAGCATAGAGTACTAATTGATACATCAAAGTACTTTTACCTGAACCTGTTGGACCAGTAAGTAAAATGAGACCTTGCTTTTTATTCATTAGAGGTTTAAAGTCATTAAAGTCTTTATACTCTCTTTTAGAAGTGAAATATTGAGGGATAAGTCTGATAACACAACTTTCTATTCCTAATGACAAAGGTAAAGTAGAAATTCTTAAATAAAATATTGATTTAGCATGATAAGTATATCTACCACTTTGAGCTACTTGATGTGTTGATACATCTAAATTTGCTTTAAATTTCATATAAATTAATAATTTTTCATAAATGTCATTACTAAATATTTCATACGTCTCTAACCTATCATTCACTCTGAATTTAATATGTACTTTATCCTCTGAAGGAATAAAGTGTACGTCACTTGCATTTTTTGAAATTGCTTTATTAATTATTTCTTGAAATAATAATTTCAAAAAAACACCTCCTACATATATAAACGTAAGAGGTGTTTAAATTACTTTTTTTATTGTCCTTCTAAATATGGATTGAGTTGTTCATCATCTACCGTAGTGTATTGACCGTGACCTGGGAATAAAGGCAAATCTCCGTCTAATTCAAATAATTTGTCTTTAATTGAGTCTACTAATGTTTCATAGTCTCCTCTATATAAGTCTGTTCTTCCAATACCGTTATTAAATAATGTATCTCCAACTACTGCAAAATCGTCAAAAACGTAAGTTAAACTTCCTGGTGAATGACCTGGTGTATGAATAACATTAAATTTAAATTCATCAATTGTAAAATTACCTTCATCTAAAGCAATTGGTTGAGCTTTACTAGTAGTGAGTGGCATACCATATTGTTTAAACTTTGAAGAACCATTTTTTTCAGGATCAGTTAAGAAAGAAAATTCTTCTTTATGCATATAAACAGGTACATCATATTTGGATAATACATCATCTAAAGCACCAATATGATCAAAATGAGCATGTGTAAGTAATATTGCTTTCAAAGGTTTATTGATTTGATTTAATTGCTTAAATATTTTATCAGATTCTCCGGCAGGGTCAACTAATAATACACTGTTATCGCTTTCTATAAAATATGCGTTTGTATCAACTAATCCTAAAGATAAATTAGAAATTCTCATATTACTCACCTTGTTTATCTAAATGTTTTTGAACAGATTTTAACTTATCATTCATTTTACGAGACTTATCTCTTCTATCATCAATACGGATATTTGTACATACTCTATTTAATCCTTTATCAAATGGTAATTCGTGAATTGCTTGAACTACTTCAAATAAATCTTTAAGATCACCTTCGATAAGCGTATTCATAGGTGTTAATTGATAGTCAATTTTACCTTGTTTTTTAAATTCTTCTAGTTTCATTTGGATTTCTGCAATATATTTACTAACACTTGGACCTTCCGTTCCAACTGGTATAACAACTACATCAACAATAGCCATTATTTAACACCATCCTTTTCAATTATATATGTTTTTATTAGTCCAGCAGCACCAGTGATACCAGCATCATTTCCAAGTTTTGCTTGGACAATTTCAGTATCTTTTTGAGCAGGAGTAAATGTTAAATTATGATATTCTGTTTTAATATTTTCAATTAATATTAATCCTGCTGTAGACATTCCTCCACCTAAAACAATATATTTAGGATTGCTTGTAGCACTAATTATACTACATAAATAAGCAATATGATTTGCGACCTTCTCTGTTATAAATATGCAGAATTGATCTCCTGCTTTTGCTGCATCAAATACAGCTTTAGCAGTTACTTTATTTTCTTTTATAAGTGATAAAATAGATGATTTAAAAGTAAGTTTAGGATAATAAAAATTGACTAAATTAACAACTCCAGTAGCTGAAGCAACAGTTTCAATACATCCTGATTTGCCGCAGTTACAATTAAAACGTTGATCAAAATCAGTTCTAATATGACCTATTTCCGCACCTGAACCATTATGACCATGTACAATTTCACCATTTGAAATGATACCTCCACCAAGACCAGTACCAAGTGTAATAGCAACTACATCATTTGCACCTTGACCCGCACCTTTATGCTTTTCACCTAGTGCAGCTACATTTGCATCATTATCAACATATACAGGACAATCTATAAATTCACTAAAAATCTCTCTCACATTTACATTTCCAGGCCAATGTAAATTAACAGCCCCATGTACGATTCCCGTTTCAAAATCAACAGGACCGGGAACTCCTATACCAACTCCGATAACATTTTGAAGATCAAAGTGATAAGATTCAGTTGCTTCTTTAAAAGAATCAAAGACTTGCCTTAATAATGTTCGACCTGTATGGTCTGAAGTATCGGTTTCAATAGACCATTTATGTAATCGTTCTAATTTCGTATCAAAGATACCTAGTTTACATGTTGTTCCACCTATATCAGCTGCTAAAATAATATTTTTCATTTATACTCATTCCTTCTTTGATTAATTATTAAAATACATTTTAGATATTCTTCTTTTGATAAAAGATCATACTTGTAAAGAGAACGTATTTCTTGTTGCATCATTTCATACATATCTTCTTTATCTTTAAAATATATAATAAAACCATAACGTTTCAAAAGTTGCAAGACATCATAAAAATTGTTAATTTTTAGATTCATTACTATCTTTCAATTCTTTTTCTAAATTTTTATAGCTTTGGTTGTTGCCATCAATTTTTAAAGCTTTTTTTATATATTTTAAAGATTTATCGTTATCATTTAATGCTCTATTAGCTATGGATAATTCATAGTTTAGTAATGCAGAGTTAGGATGATTTCTTAGGCCTCTTTCCCAATCAGCCATTGCTTCTGCTTTAGAACTTTTAGTAGCAGTTATTAAACCCTTTAAGTAATATGTTTCATCATCATCGTATCCTTTATTGATTGTATGTTCAACAATTGATAAAGCATCATCATAATTATAAGATAACATTTCGTCTTTAATAAGTTTATCGTAAATATTTTCCTCTTTAATTGAAAATATTCTAATTTGTAATAAAACAAAAAGTACTAATAATAAAATTAAAAATAACCAAAATAAATTACGGTTCTCATGAAAATAATAGCCTATTAATGTAATAAGGAAACCACCTATGAAACCACCTAAATGAGCCATTAAATTAATGTTCGACATAAATAGCGAGACAAAAATCAATATTAATACAACAACTAACAATTGTATTATCATTTTCTTATTAAAAGTCTTACTTAAGTACATCATCGTTAAAATAGCTCCTATAAGACCAAAAATAGCTCCACTTGCACCAACAGATATGGTACTTATATTAAAGGATAACGAAGCAAAGTTTCCAAATAAACCAGAAATTAAATAGATACCTAACATTTTATATGGACCAACGATAGTCTCTACAATTTTACCAAAAATGAATAAAGATAGCATATTCATTAAAATATGTTCAAAATTAAAATGTAAAAACATCGAGGTAATAAGACGGTACCACTCTCCGTGCACTACATTGAAGTGTACTAATCCCCCAACATCTAGTAACTTAATATCTGAAAAATGATTTAGATAAATCTTCATATATAACCATATTAGAACGTTTATAGCTATAAGTGTATAAGTCATTGGTGAAAACATCATCATATACTTATCAACAAGGTTCGTATTAAGTACACGTTTTTTATAATCCAACGATGATTTTTTTTCTTTTTTATTAATGCGCTTTTTTAAAATAAAATTAGGCATTGTATTTTCTAAGTCTTTTTCATTAGTGATACTATGATAAATCAACTTAGTAGGATGCATTTCATCGAGATGATCAATATTCATCGATGTTTCTAAAAAGTAGAAGAACTCGACTTTTTTAATTTTAAATCCTAACTTTTTTTGTAAATTCTCTTTATGATCATTTATTTTAGATTTGTCGAAGCGTATCTCTTGAGTTGAACTCACTTCTTTTCTAAATACAATAAGTTCTTCTTTTTTCTTATTGGATAACCAAATTTCATTTGTATTTTTATCTGTGTGTTCTAATTTATAGTTAAAATATTTGATCCAATAATAAATTGATTTCCAATATAGTTTATCAATATTCATTAATTCCTCCCAAATTTAGTATTACATATAATTAAATTATCTACAGGTTGATCATGTTTTTCCACATCGAAATCTGATATTTGGAAGTCATATATAAGACTAATCGAGTTAATATCGTGTTGATTTAGAAATTTATCATAGTAACCTCCTCCGTATCCTATACGAAAACCATTTGTTTGAAAAGCTATTCCAGGTACAATAAGTAAGTCCATGTCATTACTAATAGATGTATCTTCATTAACATAATTAATACCTTTATCATCGGTAGCTATTGATGACAAATCTAATAGTTGTTTAAAATTCATATTACGACTTCTGTAATCTGTATCGGGCACAAAAATTTGTTTTCCATTATCTAAAGCGAAATTAATAATATTGTATGTATTAATCTCGTGTGGCATAGACAAAAATATACCGATACGATGTGCTTTTTTAAATTTTTCATTTTCAATTAACTGTTTCATTAACCAAATATCAGCTTTACGCTTATTTTTTTTATCAAAGTCTTTCATTTGTGATAAAATATTTTTTCTAATTTGCTTTTTACCCATTCTTTCTCCCATCCTTTAATATATTATAACGTTATTATATAGTGATGTCATTTGTGATAATTCAAATTATTTTAAGTTAAAAAAATATATTAATCTATATAAAATAAATATAATTGTTAATTATATATTTAGGGTTATTAATGGTTGAATGATCTACTAAAGTAAAAAAGGTTGGAACAATGGCACTGAACCCTTAAAATGGGAACTTAATAAAAACACTATGTTCTAGGCTGCTAATTCTCTGTATTTTACAGGAGATAAGTAGCCTAGTTTTTGTTGAATTCGATTATTATTATAGTTTTTAATGTATT
>ERZ1029858.82-NODE-82-length-52780-cov-15.134832_pt1 | contig 52780 bp, 36 predicted proteins | sample MGYA00519237_ERZ1029858 | MGnify/ENA primary metagenome ERZ1029858 (study PRJEB33666, sample SAMEA4610919) | skin metagenome | biome: Human-associated habitat; feature: Malodor aspect; material: skin | place: Philippines | collected 2015-08 ...
CGATCAGCGAGCCGACATTGATCTGGCTCGCGCCGCCGAAGATGATGCCGTTCTGATTGATCACCAGCACCTGGCCGGGAGCGGTGATGCGGCCGAGGATCTGGCTCGGCCCGGTGTTGCCGACGACGCGGTTCAGCGCGGTCCAGTTGCCGGCCTGCTGGTTGAAGTTGAGCGTGGTCTGGCTGCCGACGTTGAAGCTTTGCCAGTTGAGGATTGCCTGCGGCGCGGTCTGGTTGACGGTCACCGTGGTCTGGCCGCCGCTCGCGGTCTGGCTCGGCAGCGCGGCGCCTTGCCAGAGGGCCGAGCCGGGCACGGCGCCCGGTGCAACCTGAAGCCCGCCCACGGCAAGACCGTTCGGCACCGCCACCTGCGGCAGCGTGGTGGATCGCTGCGAGGCGGCAGCCGCGCCGCGGGCCGCCGCCTGCGCGGCCTGCAGCGCCTGGATGGCCTGGGTCGCCCGGGTCAGCGCGCCCTGGCTTTGCCTTGCGACTTCGGTTGCCTGCTGGGCCGCGGCGGTGGCGCCGTCGCTGGCGATCGTCGGCGCCGAATTGATCGCCCCGAAATTGCCGAACGGCCGCGCGGATGCATCCTCGAGCCCGGTCAGCAGCAGCGCCAGCGTGCTGGTTCCAGCGAGCAGCATCGAGCGGGACACCAATCCGATCCGCTGCCGCGGCGGAAGCGGCGCAACCCGGCGCTGAGCGAGGCGGGAACGGCGGGCAACGCGCTGACGAGACGGCATGGGATGTCCCCTGGGAACAACGGACGGAACGTTTGCGCAGATCGGATCTGCGCAGGCGCCCGTCACGCGGCTGAACCGCATGCCGGGCTTCTCGTCCCCAAGGACGCCATCTGATCGGCGGGACCGAACAACAAAATCACGGGCCGCATCACAATTCCCGCGCACACGCGGTGCACGCTTTCATGGCTCGCCAAACATCAGCTCAGCAGCACGATGCCGCCCGGCAGATGTCGCGCCTTCGCGCCGAAAATCTGCTGGAACATGGTCAGAATGCCATCGACATTGTCGATGCGGAACCGGCCGTTGACGAGACGGCGCTCCAATTCCGCATTCGTCACCATGACCTTGCCCGACCGGTAGCGATTGATCTCCGTCACGACGTTACGGAGCGGCGCGTCATGAAAGATCAACATTCCGTCGCGCCACGCGGTCACCTCGGCGGGATCGACCGACATCGGCGCGGCGAGGCCGAGCGCCGCATAGCTGACCTGCTGCCCCGCACGCAGCGTCGCGACAGAGCTGTGACGGTTGACCCGCACCTCGCCATCGAGACAGGTCACCACGCAGGTGCTGCGCTGGTCATGGCGGACGTTGAATTGAGCCTGGTGCGCGCGCATCTCGCCGTCGCCGGCAACGACGCGCACCTCGCGGCTCGCAGAGCCCGCCGCGATCACCGCTTCCCCGGTCAAAATCTCGATGCGGTCCTGGCTGGCGTCGTCCGATCGAACATTGACGCTGGTTCCGGTGTTCAGCGTCACCTTGACGCCGCCATCGATCGTCAGCTTGCGCTGCTCACCGGCAGCGGTGCGATAATCCGCCATGACGTCCTGCAGCGACGGCCACAGCTGCAGCGGAGGCGACACCACGAGATACGCGGCCGCCGTTGTCGCCAGCGCGCCGCCGAGCACCGCCCGCCGCGTCATTCGCGGCTGTGGCCTTGCCGCAGCCAGGATGGAATCGCCGCGCCGCTTCAGCAGGTTGGCGCCGGCCGGGCCGAGCTGATCCCACAGCAGGCTGGCCTGCGCCAGCGCCTCCGAATGGGCGCTGCTCTGGTTTCCCCAGCGCTTGGTTTCCTCGATGTCCCGCCGGGTGGCCTGCCCCGAACCGAGCCGCTGGACGCGCGCAAGCGCCTCGCGCTCGATCGCGGTCAGCTCCTCCGGCGGTTCGTCGCTACGTGTCATCGATCGGGCGTTTCTTTCAGAATCACTTCCATCCAAATGCGCAATACTCTCTGACGTTCTCACATCAGGACGTTTCCCGCGGTGCCGGACCGAAACGCCTCGTGACTTTTTTACCAAACCGCTTGGCGCAATGTTCGAGCGCGGCTTTCAACTCGAGCTCCACCAACCGCTGGGAAACCCCAAGACGCTCGGCGATTTCCCGGAGCGGGGTACCCTCCAGGCGGGATGCCAGCAGGATCGTCCGGCGGCGCGGCGTCAGCTCCTCGAGCACCTGCTCGAGGCGCGCAATCTGCTCGCGCGATTCGACCTCCCGCTCCGGCCCGGGCGCCGCGTCGACGATCTCGAGCATCGGCTGCACCTCGAACCGCTTGATCCGCCGCGTCTCCTGGCGCTCCCGGCTGATCGCAAGATTGAGCGCGCTGCGCAGCAGATAGCCGATCGGGCTGTCCACCACGCCCGGGCCGTTCTTGTCACGAAGGTGCAACCAGGTCTCGTGCAGGGTTTCGCGCGCTTTCTCGTCGCCGAGCCGCCTTGCGAGGCGGCGGCGAAGCTCGTCGTAGCGCTCGACGAGCACCTGCCTAAGCGTCGTCCAGGTGGTTTCCGTCATCGCGCAACCAGTCCCTGGCGCTGCGGCTCACGTGCAGCGCAGTCGCCGGTCTCGGAAGGCGGCCGCGGCGAAACCGCCATCATGACGGGCTGCGGCATGTCCGGTGGCGGCGGCCGGCCGATCACGACCGCACGCAACATGGCGGCGATCGCCCGGTCGCGCGCGCTGTCGTCGGTCGAGCCAAGCAGTTGGGGCTGCAGCACTTCACCGCCATGCCCGATCCAGAACCTGAACTTGATCCGATATCCTCCCGGCGTGGTCAGCGCGGATCGGCAGAATGCATCCTCGACGCTGCTCTGGACGACCGCAAGATAGGGCATGAAGCTGCGCATCGACGTGGTCTGCGGCGTGGTGGCCGCGGGCACGATCGTGAAGGCGTTGGTCGCGGCATAGACCGCGACCAGGCCGGTCCCTTCGAGCAGAAGCTGCAAAGCCATGTCAGGCGCCATCGATCCCTTGACGGCCTGTGCGCGGCGTCCTCCGGCCAGCGTGGCGTCGTAGACGACCTGCAGACCTGTCGCCGCGCTGTAGGCATCGAGCGCCGAGACCAAGGGCTGCCCCCCGATATCGAAGTCGACCGTTGCCGGCGTTCGAACTGATTCAGGACCCCCCGCCATCGCTACCGTCTGGATATTCCCGGCAACGAGAGTGCCTATGACCAGGGCGAGAAAGCGCTGCCACATCCGATCATGCTTTGCGCGCAGCTCAATCTTCCGACCAACAAAGTGCATGAGGCGCCGCCTTGATCCCCAAGCCCCAGCGGAACAGCACGATCCATCGGCGATCGATACAGCCGTTCGTCAAGTCAGCGGCAGGCGCAACATAGAAAGAGATTATGACAATCTGCTAACACGGGCGTCGACCGCGCAAGACCGCACCTTGCGCCGCAGCCGGCGCCATCCGATCACGATACCGCTGATCGAGACGACCGTGCCGACCACGGACAGCAGCCACACCACGACGTCGCGCGCCGGCCAGATGCGCAGCAGCAACGGGAAGTCGAGGCTGTGCAGCGCGTTGAACAGCCAGCGATACGATCGTCGGCTGTCGTCGCTGCGGTCGAGGATCTCGGCGGTGACCGGAGAGATGTGCAGCCAGGTGTGGGCCGGATCGTCGAAGCCGATCCGCAACACCGGAAGCTCGCGCTGATGATGCAGCGTGTACCAATACGCATCCGGCTCATCGAGTTGATGCACCGATGTCATCGCAGCGCCCGGCATCGCGCGTCGGGCGGCCGCGATGATCTCGTCCCGCGGGAGCGCCACGGGCGCGCCGGTTGCCGGATCGGCGAGGCTGCGACGGCCGCTGCTGTCGTCGAGCAACATCAGCGGGCGTCCGCCGATCCAGACGAAGCGCGCCTCCACTGCCGATATCGACGGCGGCGACCGGAACTCGGCGACGATGTCGGGCGCATCATGGCCGCTGTAGCCGGTCGCGATCTCACGCGTCATGCCGCGCCCGGAGAACGCACCGCCGGGATTGAGCGACAGCCAGCCGCTGAACATCCAGGTGAAGACGAAGATGCCGCCGACGAGGCCCGCGATATGATGCCAGCCCATCCAGCCGCGATAGGGCGAGACGGCGCCATCGGCGTAGCGGCGCGTCAGCCGCAGCCGGAGAATGCCGATCCAGAATCCGGTGACCGCGACCACGAGGCAGATGCCCGAGATCCACAGCACGACGTCCCGCCACAGCGGGCCGTCCTTGCGCAGCACGGTCGGATAGATCCAGTGCGGGATCGATCCGAGCCAGTTCCAGATCCGTTCGCGCCGCGTGGTATCGAGCGCGATCTCGCCGCTGCGCGCGGAGACGTAGAGCTCGGTGCCGTCGGCATCACCGAGGCCGATCCGATAGAGCGGCCGCAACGGATCGAAGCGCGCGGTGACCGACCATTGATCGCGCGTCACCGTGTCGAGCAATTGTGGCTGCGCCGCATGCGAGTGATGGCCGGCGATCGCAAGCGCCTGATCCGGCGTGATGTGATCGATCACGCGGCCATCGGTCGCCGAGATGGTGCCGGCGGCGCCCTTCCAGCCGGTCACGCGATAGACCGGCGTATCATCCATCATCGAGAGCCGCAGGTCGCGCGGATAATGCTCTGCGCCCGCAATCGCCATCGCGCGATCCGGCGCGACCTGCACCTTGTTCCAGAGAATGAGCGGGAGCGCAGCGAGGCGCTCGCCGTCGGTGAGGCGTGGAAACGCGACATACATCATGACGAGGCCCGAGATGAACCACATCGCGAACAAGAGGCACGTCGCAATGCCGATCCAGCGATGGACGACATAGAGCCACCGCCGCCCTCGCCGGATCAGAGCCTTGCGCATGGTCAGAACTTCACGTTGACGGACAGTTCCGCCGTGCGCGGCATGCCCAGCAGCCACTGCCCCGTGCCGTTCGCGGTCACCGCGTAGACCTGGTCGAACAGATTGTAGACACGGAAGGCAACCGTCGTGCGATCGTCCGGTTTCCACCTGATGCCGCCATTGACCACATTGTAGCCCGGCCGCCTCTGGGTGTTGGCGAGATCGGAGTACATCGCGCCGACGATCTGCACGCCGCCATAGACCGACCAGTTGGGCGCGAAATCCCAAGTCAGCCAGACATTGGAGACCTGCTGCGGCACGTTGACCGGGACATTGCCGGCATAGCTGACGATCTTGCCGCCGACCAGCTGGCTGTTGTTGTCGTATTTGGCGCGCAGCAGCGCCGTATTGGCGTCGATGCGCCAGCCGTAGTCGAGCGCGAGCCCGACCGAGGCCTCGACGCCACGCGATGATTGCTGCCCGACCTGGAGCGAGTATCCGGGATTGCCGGGATCTGCGATGAGCAGATTGTTCTTGACGATCTCATAGCCCGCCAGCGTCCACTCGCCGCGTCCGCCCAGGAACGACTGCTTGACGCCGATCTCGGTCTGCTTGCCGCTGGCGAGCTGGAAGTTCTTCTGCGAAGCAGACAGCGAGATGAGATTGCCGACCGGGTCGACGCCGACCGCATACTGGCCGTAGAGCGCGAGGTCCTTGATCGGTTCGTACACGAGGCCGGTGCGCCAGCTGGTACCCGACAGCGTGGTTTCGAAACTGTTCCCCGGTATCTTGTAGTCGGTGCGATCGATCTCGGGTCGGTCGTATCGGACGCCGGTAACGAGCGACAATTGATCGGTCAGCTTGAGCCGGTCCTCGGCGAACAGCGCGTATTGATTGACGATCGAATTGAAGCCCGGCGCGGTCGCCGTCGTGGTTGCAAAAAACGACCCGGGATCGAACACATACGGGTTCACCGACGACGCGCCGCCATAGGGTGAGTTGTTGGTGTGGAAGAACTCGATGTGATTGACGTCGAAGCCGGCGACGAACTGGTTCGCAAGGCCGAAGATGTGACCGCTGAACGTTGCGTCCATCCGGTTACCGGACTGCTTCTGGTCGTGGAAGATCTCGATATAGCTGGAGCGGTCGATCAGCTGCGTCTTCGGATTCCAGGTGTAGTTCTCGATGTCGCGCCAGTGCCGCTCGCTGGTCAGGTAATAAAGCGTGTTGTTGACCTTGATGCCGTCGGCGACATCCCACTCGGTCTTGAACTGGGTCCAGCTGTCCTGGTAGCGGATCGCGCTGTCGGAGGCGTTGTAGTTCTTGAAGCGCAGCGCGTCCTGGATCGCGCCGTTGATCAACGGCGTGCCGAAATAGCGCGACGGGCTGCGATCGGCATAATCTTCCGACAGCGTGAAGGCGAGATTCTCCGACGCCTGCACGCGCACGGCGGCCGACACCGCCGCATTCGAGGTCTTGTCGCGATCGACCCAGCCGTTCGACATGTTGCCGGTGGCGTTGATGCGATACGACACATTGGGATTGATCGGACCGGTGCTGTCCACCGACAGCCGCCGCGTCATGTTGCTGTCGAGCGAAACCTCGGCCTCGTTGTAGGGCGTGTTCTGCGGCTTCTTCGGGATCACGTTGATGACGCCGCCGATCGCGCCTTCACCGTACAGCACCGAGGCCGGGCCGCGCAGCACTTCGATGCGCTGCGCCGACCAGGTGTCGTAGGGGAACGTCAGGGTGCCGGAGCCGATATAGAAGCGCGAGCCGTCGTAGAGCGTCATCACCGAGTTGCTGCCGGCAAAGCCGCGGGTGCTGAACGACAGGCCGCCATTGCCAGGCGCAGGCGTTGCGATGAAGCCGGCCGCGTTCTGGGTAACGGCATCGAGCACACTATGCTGGCCGCGTTCGGCGATGGTCTGCGCGGTGATGATCTCGACGCTCGCCGGCGTCTGCAGCGGCGTCAGGTTGAGGCGGCTGCCGGTGCCGCCTTGCGTGGTGGCATTGAGTGTCGGCGAAGCCGCCCCCGATGCGCCCGACGCTGCGGCGCGCGGCGCGCCGCCGGCTGCCGCGGCCGTTGCCGGCCTGGCGCGCTGCCGCGCGGTCGCGGTGTTGCTGCTTCGCGCCGCGGGTTTGGGCTTCGCGGATGCCGATGGTGCGACCTCGATCGGATCGAGCGTGGTGGGTGGAGCTGTTTGTGCTGAAGCTTCAGCCGGCAGCAACAATGATGACAAGGAGCAGACGAGACCGAGGCGCCAGTTGCGCGCAACGGAAGAAGACGAGGACATGAAACGACTCGCGGTAACGTGGCACGTCACCGCGAACGCGGACTGGCGCATTGCCGGAAAGGCAGTGCTCCGATCCCACCAGGACGCCCCCGCCCGATGTGCTCGCGTGTGACCACGACTGACGGCAGGTCTCCTGGCTCACGGGTCATCGCCTGTTGACGCCTTCCCGAGCTGAGTAGCCCAGTGGCAAATTGACGAAAGGCTCGCCGTTTACAGTTGCGGGGACAGCTGCGGCATTGGGTTACCCTCGCACCGCATTCCCTTTTGATCCCCGAAGGGAACCGTCGCCGAAATTGATAGGAGGTGCCGGCTGGGCTGTCAATTCGATGCGATTGTCGCACGCATGCTTTGCGCGATTGTGCTGCGGCGATGACACAGCCGTTTGCTGACGCGGAGGCTTATTGTCCCGTCATCCTGCTTCGACGCATCCCTGCATGATCTCATCGATCTCGGCACGCGAGAGCGCTCCCATCTCGGCGATGAACACTAGCCGCGTGCGCGGTACACCGGGCGCCGGGACACCGCCTGCAGCCAGCTTCGCGCGGCCGCCGGCGAGTTGAAATACCGTCAGCCGTCCGGGCTGCTCCACCGTCTCGAACAATCCCTTCGCCCGCGCCAGCTTCGGCGCCAGTTTGCCGATCGCCTGCTGCAGGCGCGGCAGAAGCACCGGCCGCTCCGAGGTCCAACTCAGCGTCTCGAAGCGATCGGTCGCCGGCCGTCGCGGCGCGGGCTCGCGCGGCGCCGGCACATGATCGAGATCAGCCGGAAACAGCAGCGCGGCCGGCACCTCGCCATGCAGGGTATCGACCACCACGGCCGCCGGACGCACCGTCCGCACGGCGGCGCGAATCGTGGCGCAGGCGGCGGCATCGGCGAGATCCACCTTGCTCAACGCCACCACATCCGCCGCCCGCAGCTGCGAGCGCAGCAGTGCATCATCCAGCGCTGTCACCGGTTGCGTCGCATCGACCACGCAGAGCACCGTCTCCAGCGGCGCCTCCCTCCAGATCACCGGATCCATCAGATTGCGCACGATGTCGGCGGGATCAGCGATCCCGCTGGTCTCGATCACGATGAACTCCGGACGCGGATCACGCCGCAGCAGGGTTGCGAGCGTGCGCAGCAGGTCGCCCTCCAGCGTGCAGCAGATGCAGCCGTTGCTCAGGCTGACCACGCCATCACTGGCGCCGGCGATCAACTCCGCGTCGATGTTGATCGCGCCGAAATCGTTCACAACGGCGGCGATGCGCTTGCCTTGCGCATGGGCCAGCAGATGGTTGACGACCGTGGTCTTGCCGACCCCGAGGAAGCCCGCGACCAGCAGGATCGGGACCGGCACGTCAGCCCCCGGTGACCGGCCGGCGCACCGGCCGGCCGGGCCGCGCCGCGACATCGAGCACGCCGTCATTGATCAGCGGCTGGCCGCTGACCACGAGGTGCCGCACACCTTCCGCCGGACGGTTCATCGCCGAGAAGGTCGCACGGTCGCTTAGCGTCTCATAGTCGAACGCGACGATGTCGGCGTCGGCGCCCGCCTGCAGCCTGCCCTTGGCGCGCATCGCCGGCGTGCTCGCCGACAGGATCTCGGCCGGAATCAGCGCGCATTTGCGGATGCCCTCGAGCAGCGACACCTTCTTGCGCTCGCGCACCCATTCGCGGATGAAGCGGGTGAAGCAGCCCGCCGAGCGCGGATGTGAGGTGGCATCGTCCGGCAGCGGCCAGGCGTCGCCGGTGTAGGGGCGGCCGTCCGACAGCGTCCACGGCATCGCGTCGGAGGCGATCGCACCGCCCGGATACAACACCGCCATGTCGAGCAGATCGCGATGATGCGCGTTGTTCTCGATGTCGAGCACATGCCACAGCACCAGCGTGGAGGGCTCAGCGGCCTGGGCCGCCAGCAACTCCTCGCGGCTGCCGAAGCGATGCCCGTCGGTGACGCGCTGCACCGAATCATAGCCGAGGCCGTTGCGCTCCTCGAATTTGGGATCGCTGAAGAAGGTCGCCGCCAGCACGGTCGAGCCGGTGCCATAAGGATAAGCCTCCACCGTGATCGGCAGGCCCTGCGCCTGCGCTTTCGCGATCAGCGCGACGCAGCGCTCGATGTCGGTCTTGCTCGACGAGTTGAAGTGGCAGATGTGCATATGCGCGCCGGTGGCGCCGGCATAGCCGATCAGGCGGATATAGGCTTCGGCCGCGCTCTCGGGATCGATCCGCGACATGTAGGCGACGTGGGTGAAGGTCGGCACCGCGTGATCGGCGGCGAGCTGGCACACCGCGGTCAATTCCTGCACGCCGGCGCCGGGGGCATAGGCGTTGAGAATGCCGATGCCGATGCCGCCCTCGTTCAGGCCGTTGGCGAGACGCTCGAGGATGCCGGCGACCTCGCCGTCGGTCGCCACGTTCTCGATCCAGCGGCGATCGCGCATCGCCGCGCCGAACGATTCCAGCGAGCTTTCCGAATTGGAGCCGGTCATCGCGCCGATCCGTGCGAAGGCCCAGTTGGTCGCGGCGCCGTAATTCAGCACCCGCCCCTTCTCGGCCTGGCGCTTGTACCAGGATGCCACCGGCAGCACGCCGGCCTCGAGGTCGAGCGATGTCGTCACCCCGTCGAACGCCTGCATGCGATCGGCCGGAATGGTCTGGCCATGCGCGTGCAGGTCGATGAAGCCCGGCGCGACTACGAGGCCGGTCGCGTCGATCTGGCGCTCGGCGCCGCCAAGGCCGGTGCCGACAGCAGCGATCTTGCCGTCGACCACGGCGACGTCACCGATCGCGTCCATCCCGCTGGCCGGATCCACCACCCGGCCGCCGCTGATCACCAAACCACCCATCTCGCCACTCCCCGCATTGCCCGAAACCGACCGGTCTCATTTCGGGCACAGAGAAGCGCATCACACGCATCACAGCAACCGGGCCAGGGTTGTGGCGACATGCTCTGGCGGAATATCCGCCGCGCCGTGACGGCGATTGCAGGGGAGCCGCTGCCTACGTTCCGGTTGCACGCCGCGACGGCAACCCTCGCCAGAGATCGTTGCCCGGCTTGATGCGGCCCGCCAGCAGTTTCGGCGGCGTGCTCTCCTTGGCGATCGCCGCCTCGAACGCACGCTTGAGCCTGACATTGTCGATCTGCGCCAGGAATCGCCGAATCACGGCGGCCCGATCCACTCCCCGGCCCGAGATCGCCGCGCACAGCTCCGCGGTCGTCCTGCGGAAGAAGTGGAAGGCATCATCGGCCGCACCGCCGAGCCGGTCGACCTCGCCGGCGACGCCGAGCGCGTGGATCCGATCGTCGTCATCGAGCGTCACGGCAAAGCGCAGCACCGCAAGCTGCCAGGCACAAAGCAGCCTGCTCTCCGGTTCGCTCACCATCTCGCGCATCAGTCGAACACCCCGCGCGACTGAGCTGCCTCGGTTGTCGAGGGAGGTCCGGCGCGGCGCGACTATCCTTGCGCGACAATAGGTTTTCGAGGGGAGCGCGCCGGCGATCGCATAGGAATCGCATAGACGGAGCGCGCGGAGTCCGATCCGCTCAGATGCCCTCGAACTGCAAGCGCGCCAGCCGCGCATAGAGGCCGCCCACGGCGACCAGCTCGGCGTGCGTGCCCTGCTCGACGATCCTGCCCTGGTCCATGACAAGGATGCGGTCGCAGGACAGCACGGTCGCCAGCCGATGCGCGATGACCAGCGTGGTGCGGTGGCGCATCAGTTCCTCCAGCGCGGTCTGCACCAGCGTCTCGCTCTCGGCGTCGAGCGCCGAGGTCGCCTCGTCGAGCAGCAGCAGCGGCGCATCGCGCAGGATCGCGCGCGCGATCGCGATGCGCTGGCGCTGGCCACCGGACAGCGTCACCCCGCGCTCGCCGAGCTGGGCGTCGAAGCCATCAGGCAGGCGGCGCAGGAATTCGGTGGCATGCGCGAGCTCGGCGGCGCGCTCGACCTCGGCATCGGTGGCATCGGGGCGGCCGAACCGGATGTTCTCGCGAGCGCTCGCGGCGAACACCACGGAATCCTGCGGCACCAGCGCGATCCGCGCCCGCACCTCGGCCGGATCGGCCTGCCGGATCGGCACGCCGTCGAGCGAGATGGTGCCCGATTTCGGATCGTAGAAGCGCAGCAGCAGATGGAACAGCGTGCTCTTGCCGGCGCCGGAGGGGCCGACGATCGCGACCTTCTCGCCTGATCGGACCGAGAGCGACACGCCGTCGACCGCCAGCGCATGGGGCCGGGTCGGATAGGCGAAGCTGACATTATCGAAGCCGACATCGCCGCGCGCCGGCTGCGGCAGCGCGCGCGGCGAGGGAGGCGCTGCGATCTGCGGCCTGACGCGCAGGATCTCGAACAGCCGTTCGGCGGCGCCCGACGCGGCCGAGACCTCGCCCCAGACCTCGCTGAGCTGGCCGAGGCCGCTGGCCGCGAAGGCCGTATAGAGAATGAACTGGCCGAGCCGGCCCGGACTGATGGTGCCGACCAGCACGTCGTGCGAGCCGACCCACAGGATCACGACGACGCTGGCGAACACGATGAAGATGACGATCAGGGTCAGCACCGCGCGCGCCTTGGTCGAGCTGCGCGCGGCCTCATAGGCCTGCTCGACCTCGCGGCTGAAGCGCGTCCGGGCGAGCCGCTCGCCGGTATAGGCCTGCACGGTGCGGATCGCGTTGACCAGCTCGGACGCGTAAGCGCTGGCATCGGCCAGCGTGTCCTGGGCGTTGCGCGACAGCCGCCGCACCCAGCGGCCGAACGCGACCAGCGGAATCACGATGATCGGGATCGCGAGCAGCACGAAGCCAGACAACCTTGGGCTCGTGATCACCATCATCGCGGCGGCGCCGAAGAACAGCATCACATTGCGCAGCGCGATCGAGACCGAGGCGCCGACCGCGGACTTGATCTGCGTGGTATCGGCGGTGAGTCGCGACACCAGTTCGCCCGAGCGGGCCGAATCGAAGAACGAGGGCGACAGCGAGATCAGATGCGCGAACACGTCGCGCCGGAGATCGGCGACGATGCGCTCGCCGATCGTCATCACGAGATAGTAGCGCGAGGCGCTGGCGCAGGCGAGCACCGCGACCACCGCGATCATCACGCTGAAATAGCTGTTGATCATCGCGATGCCTTCGGGCGTGAAGCCGAGGTCGATCATCCGCCGCACCGCGACCGGCACGACCAGCGTGGTGATCGCCGCAATCGTCAGCGAGATCAGCGCCAGGATCGCCCGCCCCTTGTAGCGCGCCACATAGGGTGCGAGCGCAAGCAGGGGGCGCAAACGCGCACGGCTCTTCGCCGGCTCCGCGATCTGGCTCTCGATCAAGGCTTCCTCATCGAGCAGCGCGTCGCGCGGAGGCTCGGGGGCGCCTCGAGGGGTCTCAAGCTGTTCGGCTGCACTCATTATTCTTAGACCGGTTCTATCGCCCCCCACATAGGCCCGCCGACCCCCGGCTGGCAAATCCGGTAAAGTCCCAATGCGGTGATGGGCTTAAGCCCTTTCTTGGCTTGTTTTGGGGGTCTCCATGGGTTATAGAGCCGCCCAAATCCCGTATCCCAGACATCTTGAGACGGGCGCCGGCGCGCCGAAGGAACTGTCATGAAAGCCGATATTCATCCGAATTATCATACGATTAAGGTCGTCATGACCGACGGCACCGAGTACCTGACCCGCTCCACCTGGGGCAAGGAAGGCGACACGCTGAACCTCGACATCGATCCCAAGTCGCATCCGGCCTGGACCGGCGGCACCCAGCAGCTGATGGACCGCGGCGGCCGCGTCTCGCGCTTCCAGAAGAAGTTTTCGGGGTTCCTCAAGAAGGACTAAAGTCCGCTTCGAGATTGCCTTCACTGTCGAATGCAAAACGCCTTCGTTTCGGAGGCGTTTTTGTTTTGGGGGGCGGCCGTCGGTCGGCAGAGAATATGCGACGCGCTTGTGCCCACCATCGTCGTCCCTGCGAAAGCATGGCCTTCGCCGGGACGATAGGGAGTGTGTGGCACGCTCGCGACGTCCAGAGACGCAGGGCTTGCGTTCAACCGGAACAGACAACCTGCGGCAGGTCCGACCTAGCGCGGACGTTTTGGTCGCTTGAGCTCGGCGACCTTGAACTTCCCAGCGGCCTGCAGACTGCTGCAAAGCCACCAGGCCCGATTGCGATACTCGCCCAGGAACCACTTGGTCTCGACGCAATCCACATAGGATTTGTAGGTCAGATTGTCGCGGCATGTTGCCGAGAACGGTCCATAGGTTTGTCCGCCACCCGACTCGCTGCACCCCACCCAGGGGTCCTTGCCGTGCGGCATGCTCGACTCGCAACCACCATTGCAATTGCTGGCGACCTTCTCCAGCGCGGCAATCCTGCCCATCACGGAATCCGGCGACGGCGCGCGCGCTGACGATGACGACGTCTGAGCGGTTCTCGATCTCCGGTGCGATGCCCCTGCGGTCGCCGCCTGCGTCGGCCGATTTGGCCGTACCGCCGGCTTCGGCGCTTCGACCGTGATGGAAGGAAGCGGCTTGGCGGAATCGGTTTGTGACGCCGCCGGGCCGCACAGCACGACGCTCGACAAGACAGCGGCAGCTGAAGGCGCGACAAAGCGTGACGACAATCTCATGACATGCCCTCCCAAATGCGGGACGGAACAGCCGTCCCGAGAAGCGCACGGTACCATACATCCCGGATTGCGCTACCGAGGGTTGAGGATCTTTCCGCCGATTACCAGCCGTTTCCGAGATTGATGAAGACCCGCCCTGGATCCACGGAAGCAGCTCGTAGCGCAGGCCGGCGAAGCCGTTGTCGCCCTCCTTGCCATTGATCGACAACGCCTGCGCCTAACGATCCCCGAACGCCAGCCGTGCGCCGAGCGCGACCAGGATGCTGCCGCCGATCCGCTGCATGATCCGCTGCGAGGTGCGCGAGCGTTGCAGCTTCGACATCACGGCGCTGGCAAAGAACACGCAGACGATATCGACCGCTGAGAAGGTCAGGTTGACCGTCGTACCGAGCAGGAGCAGCTGGGCCCAGACCGGCAAGCTTGCCGTCGCGTCGACGAACTGCGGCAGGAACGCCAGGAAGAAGATCGCGGTTTTCGGATTGAGCACCTCGACGACGATGCTTTGCGCGAAGGCGCGCTCCGCGGAGAGCGGCGCCAGCTCGGGGCGCCTCGTCGTGTTACGATCACGGAACAGCGACAGGCCGAGCCAGACCAGATAGGCCGAGCCGGCGAGCTTCATCGCGGTGAATAGCGGCGGCACCGCGTGAAACAGCAGTGCAAGGCCGGCAGCCGCGGCGATGACATGGACATAGCCGCCGAGATGCAGGCCGAGCGAGGCCATCAGCCCCGCGCGCCGGCCGCCCGCGAGCGTGCGGGCGGCGGCGTACAGCATGGCCGGCCCCGGGATCAGCGCGAAGGTCGCGGTCGTGATCGCGAAGGCAAGGTACAATTCCATCGTGTGCTTTATCTCAGTTCGCCGGAATCAGCGCCGCGACCTCACGGTCATGAGGATTGTCGCTTTCGCCGAGCCCCGCGATGACGCCGGCGCGATCCTCGAGCTTGCGGTTCTGGCTCATCTTCTTCTTGGCGTCGATCCGGCTGATCGGCATCCGGAAGCCGACGATGCCGCGCAGCTGCGCCTTGATGAAATCATCGGGCGCATCGCTGACCTGCCAGGCTTCCTTGCGCGAACTCTCGTGCAGCCTGGTCAACCGGGTGACGACGTCGAGCAGACGGTCGGCATCCTCGAAGAACTCGGCCACCCCATAGGCGTGCACGGCGACGTAATTCCAGGTCGGCACCACCTTGCCGTGCTCGGCCTTGGTCACATACCAGGACGGCGTCACATAGGCGTCGGGCCCCATGAAGATCGCCATCGCCTCGCCGACAGCGGGCAGCTTCCACTGCGGATTGGGCCGTGCGACGTGACCGTAGAGCGTGCCGTAATCGCCCTCGTCTTCACTGAGGATCAGCGGCAGCGGCGTACCAATCAGGCCGTCCGCGGTCGCGGTGACCAGCGTCGCGAGCCGTGAGGCCCGCATCGCGGCGTGGATCGGGCCGAGCTCTTCCATCTTGAAATGCAGCGGCAGGTACATGGACAGACCTCTTCGACCTCATCGATTGCTGCTCGCACAATAGCGCAGAAGTGGCCTATGATAAGAGCCACTTTCACGACCTGCGATAGAAGCGGCAACTCTCAGCAGCTCGGGGCATGTGCCATGACCGATGATTTTCGGTACTCGATCGATCTGTCGATGGCACAGGCGAGAGCCGAGAAGGTCATCGAATGCATGAAGCGGCTCAGGGACCAGCACGATCTCCGCCGCTTCGAATACACCAACCACCTCCGGGTTGCTCCGACGGAGATACCCCACAGTCACCCGGTGCTAACGCTCAACACCGCCTCGCACGATCCCGAGGCGATCCTCTGCGAATACCTGCATGAGCAAATGCATTGGTATCTGGTGAGATTGGACTGTGCGAGCGAAGGCGCGCCAGTGATCACCGCGCTGAAGCAGCGCTACCCGGAAGCGCCGGTCGGATTTCCGGACGGCGCGAACGATGAATACTCAACGTACTTGCACCTGCTGGTGAACTGGCTGGAGATCGAAGCGGCGTCACAGGTTATCGGACGCGAGCGCGTGATGGAGATCGTCGGCCGCAAGCACTATTACCAGTGGATTTATCGCACCGTGCTGTCCGACCGGGACAGCCTCGAAGCGATGTTCCTGACGCACGGCATCGTGCCGATCGCGCCCGCCCCGGTAACGATCCCTCTCGCTGATCCTACTGCTCGAACGCCGCCTTGAGGCGGTTGAGCTGCGGCACCAGCGGGTTGCCGATCGACGAGCGATCGGGCGCCGGCGCGTGGATCGTGGTGTCGAGGCGGCGGACGCGCGCCTGCAGGTCCATCGAGCGGGCGATCAGCTGCTGCAATTGCTCGGGCAGCTTGGTGACCATGTCGGCCGGGCCGGGATCGGCGGCCGACAGCTTGACCTTGGTCTTCTCGCGATTGGCCTGGGTCAGCGTCATCTCGCCTTCCTTGACTGCGCGATGCAGCAGCAGCCAGGACGCGAGCTGCATCAGCCGCGTGGTCAGGCGCATGCTTTCGGTGGCATAGGTCAGGCTCACGGACCGTTCCAGCGCCTTGGCCTCGGCTCGGCCGTCGCCGTCGAGATAGGCCGCGGTCTGCTCGACCAGGTCCATGCCTTCCCGGAACAGCACGCCGAATGCCGCAGAATTGGTCAGCCGTTCACTGAACAGCACAAGCCCGGCTTCGTTCTGGGAACGATCGGCCATGGTTAACGCCCTCACACCATCGTAACGCCCGCCGGCATCTCGCGCGCCAGCTTATGATGAACAAATCATTGCGCGGGCGCGCCGAAGAGTCCAGCCGCAACCGGATTTATGGTTTCCAGCCGTGGACGCAACAAAAAAGAGCCGCCGTTTCCGGCGGCTTTTGAAGTTGATAACAGGGAGGCGTCAAACAGAGTGGACAGGAGCCACTCGGTGTCCAAACGAGGACAATGCAGTCATAATCGAGAAAGCTTAACCGATCGTAAATGAACGGTTTTCTTCAGGCTTTGTTTGCCATGTCGGCCATTGACCTAGTTTGAGACAGGCCCCCAACGAGTCGTCCCGGCGAAGGCCGGGACCCATAACCACCAATGCCCGCGTTGCGCGCGGCTGCGGCCAGCCCTGCGCGACTAGAGACAGCTGTGGTTATGAGTCCTGGATCGCGCTCGCTTTGCTCGCTTGTCCGGGACGACGCGATGTGAGGTCGGAAGCTACGACTTGAAGAACGCGTTCGCGGCATCCTTCGAGGCGCGCTTCTTGGTCATCGCCTCTTTCAAGCGATCGACTTCGGTCATGAGCAGCGCGATGCGTTCGGTCAATTCTTCGACCGACAGCAGCGAGAGATCCTGTCCGATCTCGTGGCTGATCTTCTTCCGCGGCCGGTCCTCATCCTCAATCGGCATGTGTCCTCCCCGCGATGTGATCTGGCTCCCTGTGCGGAGAATTTTGCAGTGACTTTCGTGTGCGCGCAACAGCCGGCGCGAATGCCCCGGCCGCCGACGCGGCATGGCACGCCGCTGCGAGCGCGGACTGCTCGCTGACAAAAGCGCTCCCGGAAAGCCGGCTGTCAGAGAACCGGGTTCGGGGCCTAACGGCGTTTCGCTTCGTTGCAAAAGGCGGTATGCCATCCGCCAATCCTCTTCTCCGACCAGGGACCAGCCATGACCAACCTGCCCGCGCAAATGACCGTCGTTGCCATCAGCAAGCCCGGTGGCCCGGAGGTGCTGGTGCCGGAGACCCGCGCGCTGCCGGTGCCGAAGGCCGGCGAGATCCTGGTCAAGGTCGCGGCCGCCGGCGTCAATCGTCCCGACGTCGCGCAGCGCTCCGGCTCCTATCCGCCGCCGCCCGGCGCCAGCGACCTGCCCGGCCTCGAGATCGCGGGCGAAGTGGTGGCGCTCGGCGAAGGCGCCAAGCACAAGATCGGCGACAAGGTGATGTCGCTGGTCGCCGGCGGCGGCTACGCGCAATATTGCATCGCGCAGGACGCGCAGGCGATGACCGTGCCGCCGCAGCTCACGATGCAGGAAGCCGGTGCGATTCCTGAAACGCTGATGACGGTGTGGCACAATGTGTTCGAGCGCGGCGCGCTCAAGGCCGGCGAGACGCTGCTGATTCACGGCGGCTCGTCGGGCATCGGCACGATGGCGATCCAGCTCGCCAAGGCGTTCGGCGCCAAGGTGATCGTCACCGTCGGCTCGCAGGACAAGGCCGACGCCTGCCTCAAGCTCGGCGCCGATCATGCGGTCAACTACAAGACCGAAGATTTCGTCGAGGCGGTGAAGAAGGCGACCGACGGCGCCGGCGCCAACGTCATCCTCGACATGGTCGGCGGCGACTATATCGACCGGAACTACGACGCCGCCGCGGTCGAGGGCCGCATCGTCCAGATCGCGTTCCTGTCGGGAACACCGAAGGCAACGGCCAATTTCGCCAAGCTGATGGTCAAGCGGCTGCACCACACCGGGTCGACCCTGCGCCCCCGTAGTAATGCGGACAAGGCGGCGATGGTCGCGGCGATCGAGGCAAAGGTGCTGCCGCTGCTGCGCGAAGGCCGCGTCAAACCGTTGATGGACAGCACATTCCCGCTGGAAAAGGCCGCCGACGCGCACCGGCGCATGGAGACCAGCGAACATATTGGCAAAATTGTGTTGGCGGTTTAACTCTCGCGACTGGAGCAGAGGCGGAAACCCTTTGATTCCCTTCGCTTTCGTGTCATTTATCGCGCCACCTCCGGGCCGGTCGCCGGGCCCGGGCAGTTTGTCGATCGCGGAGTACTGACATTGCGTCTGATCAGGTGCCTTGCGCTGCTGGCGCTGGGCCTCATGATGTTTGCCGCTGCGCCTGCCGCGTATGCGATCGACGCGGTCAGCGTGCGCAGCGATGCGCCGGCGATCGACCTCACCGCGGTGCTCGACCATCAGCGCAGTGAAACCGACCGCATCCAGGTCTCCACCGCACCGGGAACCGACGGCATCGTGCGCCGCATCGAAGTTCGCGCCCGCGAGGGCGGCCAGAACTGGGTGGTGTTCGCGCTCGCCAACAACACCGACGACCAGCTCGACCGCCTGATCGTCGCGCCGCATTACCGCATCGTGTCGTCAGGCCTGTTGTGGCCCGACCTCGGCCTGTCGCGCATCGCCACCATCACGCCGTCGGTCGGCGACCGTCCGGAGCGGCAGGAGAGCCCGACCGCCGACGTGTTCCGCATCACGCTCGATCCCGGCGCGGTCGTGACCTATGTCGCGGAGCTGCGCACCGACAAGCTGCCGCAGCTCTACCTGTGGGAACCCGACGCCTACAAGGACAAGGTCAACTCGTTCACGCTGTACCAGGGCATCGTGATCGGCATCTCCGGCCTGCTCGCGCTCGTGCTCACGATCTTGTTTGTGGTCAAGGGCAGCATCATGTTCCCGGCCGCCGCGGCGCTGGCCTGGGCGGTGCTGGTCTATATCGGCGTCGACTTCGGCTTCTGGGGCAAGGTGCTCGACATGTCGAACAACGCCGAGCGCGTCTGGCGCGCGGCGGGCGAGGCGATCCTCGCGGCGACGCTGCTGGTGTTCCTGTTCGCGTATCTCAATCTCAGCCGCTGGCATGTCCGCTATTCGCACATCACGATCGGCTGGCTGGTCTTCCTCGGCTCGCTGGTGGCGCTGGCGCTGTTCGATCCCGCGGTCGCCTCCGGCATCGCGCGGATGTCGCTTGTCATGATCGCATTCGCCGGCTTCGCGCTGATCGTCTATCTGTCGACCCACGGCTTCGACCGTGCGGTGCTGCTGATCCCGACCTGGTTCCTGCTGGTGGTCTGGGTGGTCGCGGCCGGCATGACGGTCGCGGGTTCGGTCACCAACGACATCGTCGGTCCGGCGCTGCTCGGCGGCCTGGTGCTGATCGTGATGCTGATCGGCTTCACGGTGATGCAGCACGCCTTCGCCGGCGGTGGCGCCACCACCGGTGTCGTCTCCGATGTCGAGCGCCGCGCGCTGGCGCTGACCGGCTCCGGCGACCTGATCTGGGACTGGGACGTGTCCGCCGACAAGGTGTTCACCAGCCCCGAGACCGAGGCCCTGCTCGGCCTCAAGCGCGGCACGCTGGAAGGCCCGGCCGCGAAATGGCTCGAAGTGCTGCACCCGCTCGACCAGGACCGCTTCCGCGCCGCGCTCGACAGCGTGCTCGACCAGCGCCGCGGCCGCCTGGTGCAGGATTTCCGGCTGCGCACGCCCGACGGCCATTTCATGTGGTTCGCGCTGAAGGCGCGGCCGGTGGTCGGCTCCGACGGCGAGGTCTCGCGCGTGGTCGGCACCCTCACCGACGTCACCGAGTTCAAGAACTCCGAAGAGCGGATGCTGCATGACTCGGTTCATGACAATCTGACCGGCCTGCCGAACCGCAAGCTGTTCATGGATCGCCTCGGCGCGGTGGCGAACCTCGCCAAGACCATGCCGAACCTGCGGCCGACCCTGATGGTGATCGACCTCGACCGCTTCAAGCAGGTCAACGATTCCGTCGGCATCGCGGTCGGCGATTCCATCCTGCTGACGCTGGCGCGCCGTCTGACCCGCATCCTCAAGCCGCAGGATACGCTGGCGCGGATGGCCGGCGATCAGTTCGGCCTGATCCTGCTGTCGGAGCAGGACCCTGCGCGGATCACCAATTTCGCCGAGACCATCCGCAAGACCATCCGCGCGCCGATCGCGTTCAACGACCGCGAGATCTTCCTGACCGCCTCGATCGGGCTTGCGCTGTCCGACCCGGCGGCGCCGCTGACCGACGAGATCATCAAGGACGCCGAGCTTGCGATGTATCATTCGAAGCGGATCGGCGGCGATCGCATCGACGTCTACAAGCCGGCGATGCGGGCGCGGAAGACCGACCGCCTGACGCTGGAGAGCGACCTGCGCCGCGCCATCGAGCGGCAGGAGATCACGATCCTGTATCAGCCGATCGTGCGGCTGGAGGATCGCGCGATCGCGGGCTTCGAGGCGCTGGCGCGCTGGGACCACCCCAAGCTCGGCCGGATGTCGCCGTCGGAATTCATCAACGTCGCCGAGGAGACCGGTCTGATCGTCGACCTCGGCATGTTCGTGATGGACCAGACCGCACGCCAACTCGCGGTGTGGCAGCGCGCGATGCGGGCGCGCGAGCCGATCTTCGCCTCAGTCAACGTGTCGTCGCGGCAATTGCTGCGCCACGATTTGATCCACGATATCCGCACCGTGCTGTCGCGCTCCACGGTCGCGCGCGGAACGCTGAAGCTGGAACTGACCGAATCGCTGGTCATGGAGAATCCGGAGCACGCCGCCCAGATGCTGGCGCGGATTCGCGAGCTCGGCACCGGGCTGTCGCTCGACGATTTCGGCACCGGGCACTCCTCGCTGTCCTATCTGCAGCGCTTCCCGTTCGATACCATCAAGATCGACCAGTCCTTCGTCCGCACCACCAGCCGCGGCACTCGCCCGGTGATCCTGAAATCGATCATCGCGCTGGCGCACGATCTCGGCATGGAGGTGGTCGCCGAAGGCGCCGAGACGGATTCGGACGCCGTCGAGCTCTACCAGCTGGGCTGCGAATATGCGCAAGGCTTCGCCTTCGGCGAGCCGATGGACGCCGACGCCGCCACGCGCCTGCTCACCGAGGAACGGCTGGAAGCCGCGAGTTAACGCGGCTTCGGCATGCGCTTGAACTTGACGCTCTTGCCGTCGGCCTGGCGGGTGGCGATGTAGCCGGCCTCGATGCAGGCCTCGCGCTGCGGCATCTTCTCCTGCGGGCTGCGCAGGGTTTCCCACCACGACGCCCGGTGCGCGGCGCGCGGCAGCGCCGCATCGATGATCGCCTCGATCTCGTCGAAGGTCAGCACGAATTCCGGCAGATGCTGCTTCTTCAGATAATCCCGCAGCGCGTCGTAGTCGTTCACGTCATCCTCAAGGCTCAGGGTTCCGGCAACCATCCGTTAACCCATTCGGCGACCGCTGTCGCCATTTAAGGCGACGACAAGATTTCCCGATGCATGACGGCGCATTGGAGCTGAAAATGCCATTTCGACGGGGAAACGAAGCTAGGCGGCGCTGGAGGCTATCGGCAAAGCTGCTGATCGCAGCGTCGATTGCCACCGTCCTCGGCTTCTCCGCGGTCTGCGCCGGCGTGATGTTCGACATGCGCCGCGGCGAGGAAGAACTGGCGCGCCGGACCCTTGAGAATCTGGCGTCGGGCATCGAGGCCGACATCAGCCGCAACATCGAGCTTTACGACCTGTCGCTGCGCGCGGTCGCCAGCAATCTGGAAATGCCGGAGATCCGCAATGTCAGCAAGGAGCTGCGCCAGCTGATCCTGTTCGACCACGCCGCGACCGCGAAGCATTTCGGCGCTATCCAGGTGTTCGACAGCAAAGGCGATCTGACCATCGACGCGGCGAGCCTGGATCCGCAGTTGGAGAACCGCAGCGACGAGGAGTATTTCACCGTCCATCGCGACCATCCCGACACCGGGCTGTATATCAGCCGGCCGATGCTGCATCGCGGCGCCTACGCCATCGTGCTGAGCCGGCGCATTGTCGGCGAGGACGGCCGCTTCCTCGGCGTCGTGGTCGGCTCGATCCGCTTCAGCTATTTCCACGACCTGTTCGGACGGCTGAACCTCGTGCCCGGCGACACCATCACCGTGCTGCGCAACGACCGCACCATCATCATGCGGACGCCATTCGATCTCGACGTGATCGGCAAGAATCTCGCGGAGCAACCGGACTGGAAGGCCGACAAGTTGAAGGCCGGCGGCGCGTTCTCGGGCAAGGGCCCGGTCGACAATACGCCGCGGCTCTATGTCCGGCGCGGCAGCTCCGGGCCGCTCTATGTGGTGGTCGGCAAGCCGCTCGCGGCCGTGTTCAACCTCTGGCGCACCGAGGCCATTCGCATCGGCGCGATCATGGCGTTCCTGATCCTGTTCGTGCTCAGCGCGACGCTGGTGCTCGCCCGCGAGATCGTCCGCCGCGCCGACGCCGAGGACAGGCTCGAGGAAATGGCGACCACCGACGCCCTTACCGGCCTGAAGAACCGGCGCAAGTTCGATGCCGAGATCGAACGCGAATGGCGCCGCGCCGGCCGCTACGGCCAGCCGGTCGCGCTGTTGATGATCGATGCCGATCATTTCAAGGCGTACAACGACACCTATGGCCATCAGGCCGGCGACCAGGTGCTGGTCGGAATCGCGATCTGCATTTCGGATGCGGTACGCCGCGCCGGCGATTGCCCGGCGCGCTTCGGCGGCGAGGAATTCGCCGTGCTGCTGCCCAACATGACCGCGCTCGAGGCCTTCAACCTGGCCGAGACCATCCGCGGCAAGGTCCAGCAATGGTGCGAGGGCGAGCTGAGCACGACGGTGAGCATCGGCGTTGCCAGCATGCGACCGCTTGCAGGCCAGCAATGGGCCGACCTGATCGAAGCCGCCGACAAGGCGCTCTACGCCGCCAAGGCCAACGGCCGCAACCAGTCGGTGGTGGCCACCACGACGAAGATCGCGCTGGTGGCGTGAGGACGAAGTTTGCCGCGGCAAGATGCCCGGCTGCATACGCAATTGAGTTCGTCGCGCAATCCCTCCACATCGTCGTCCCGGCGAAGGCCGGGACCCATAACCACCGCATGTGATTGTGAATGGGATTGTGGCCGCAGCGTCACGCAACAACGAGCATTCGGGGTAATGGGTCCCGGCCTTCGCCGGGACGACACTGAGAATGTGGCAGGTCCCGTGGCTCTCGCGGCGCGCTGCGTTCGAGGCTTGCCGCCATCATCGCCGCAGGCAAAAAAGGCGGCTCCGCCGCGTCAGCCGCCAGCTCAGCCCCGCCGCTTCTTCTTTGGCTTCTTGCCGAATTTCGGCTTCGCCGCCACGTCCGGCCACTGCGCAGGTCCGGCGTGGCCGGGCTTGCCCCGATGCTTCTTTTTCTTGCCGAACCTCGGCTCATCGCCGGATGTCGGCCTGGCGCCCTTTTCGTTCCGATCGGATCGGAACGGGGCTCTGGAGTCGCGCCTTGGGGCGTTGTCGTCACGCGATCTGCCCTCCGCTTCGCGCGAAAACGCTCTGGTCTCACGATCCGGCTTGCCGCGTCGCCTTGCTGCGTCGTCGCTGCGCGGCGCGCCGTGCCCGCCGTCGTCTTGATCGCGCCAAGGCTCGAGCCTCGGCTTGCGCGCCGGCTTCTCCGCGCGCGCTTCCCCCTGCGGGGCGTCCGCCAGCGGCTCGATGCGGATGCTGTCTTCCTTGTCCGGACGCTTGATCTTGACGGCGAAGGAATCCGCGACCCGCGCGGCGATCTCGAATTCGGTCGTCGTATCCATGATCTTGATGGCGCCGATGTCGCGCTTGTCGATGCCGCCGCGGCGGCAGATCATCGGCAGCAGCCAGCGGGCTTCGGCATTCTTGCGGCGCCCGATCGCGGCGCGGAACCAGACGGTGGCCTCCTCCATGCCGTGGCGTGGAGACTTGCCGGTCTTCGTGCGCGGCTCGGCGCCACGCTCCTCGCGGCGCGAGGCGCGATCGCCCCGGTCGCGGCCCCGCCCCTCGCCGGGATCGAGAATGTCTTCGGGCGCAGGCAGCCGTGCGCGATAGAGCCTGGCCAGCGCCGCGGCGACCGCCTCGGGCGACCGTTCGGCGAGCAGGGCCTGCGCGAGGGCCAGATCGTCCGATGTCGCCTCCTCGGCAAACACCGCATCCTTCAACAGGCGCTCATGGTCGAGCTTGCGGATCTCGTCGGCCTGCGGCGCGGTGCCCCAGACGATATCGATGCCGGCCAGGTCCAGCAGAAGCTCGGCGCGGCGCCGCCGTGCCGGCGGCACCAGCAGGATGCTGACGCCCTTGCGGCCGGCGCGGCCGGTGCGGCCCGAGCGATGCTGCATGACCTCCGGGTCTTTCGGAAGGTCGGCATGAATGACGAGATCGAGGCTCGGCAGGTCGATGCCGCGCGCCGCGACGTCGGTCGCGACGCACACCCGCGAGCGGCCGTCGCGCAACGCCTGCAACGCCTGGGTCCGCTCGTTCTGGGTCATTTCGCCCGACAATGCGGCCACCGAGAAGCCGCGCTCCAGCAGCGCCGCCTGCAAGTGCCTGACCGCTTCCCGCGTGTTGCAGAACACCAGCGCGCTCGGCGCCTCATGGAAGCGCAACACGTTGACGACTGCGTGCTCGACATCGTCGGCCGCGACGCGGATGGCGCGGTACTCGATATCGGAATGGCCGCCCTCGTCACCCGCGACCTCGATCCGGAACGCCTGCTGCTGATACTGCTTGGCAAGTGCTACGATGCCGCGCGGAAACGTCGCCGAGAACAGCAGGGTGCGCCGGGTGTCCGGCGTGGTTTCGAGGATGAATTCCATGTCTTCGCGAAAACCGAGATTGAGCATCTCGTCGGCCTCGTCGAGCACGACGACGCGCAATCCGGAGATGTCGAGACGGCCGCGGCGCAAATGGTCGCACAACCGGCCGGGCGTCCCGACCACGATGTGGGCGCCTTGAGCCAGCTCGCGCTGCTCGCGGCGCGGATCCATGCCGCCGACGCAGGACACGACGCGGCCATCGGCATGTTCGTAAAGCCAGGCGAGCTCGCGCTGGACCTGCAAGGCGAGCTCGCGCGTCGGCGCCACGATCAGCGCCAGTGGCGCGCCGGCCGGCTCGAACCGCTCGGCGTCGCCGAGCAGATCCCGTGCCATGGCCAATCCATAGGCAACGGTCTTGCCCGAGCCGGTCTGGGCCGAAACCAGGAGGTCGCGGCCGACGGCGTCGTCGGCCAGCACGGCGAGCTGGACGGGGGTCGGCTGTTCGTAGTTGCGCTCAGCCAGGGCGCGGGCGAGCGGCGGACTTGTGGTCGGAAAGGGCACGAGATGGGAAACCTTGATTGGTCCGGGCGCAGAACGTCGAGCGGGACGACCTGAAGCTGCGACCCGGCAGGCGGCACGGCCGCATGACGATTTGGCGCTGCTTTACGCCAAGACCGGCCAAATCGCCATGCCCCCAAGGCCCTCCCATGACGGAAAAGGCCTTCTATTGCGGAAAAGATGCCGGATCAGGCCGGCTGCCCGATCGGGGCCCGGCCGCCGGCGATCCGGTCCATCAATCCGGACAGCCGCGATGGTGGCGGGCTGGCTGGCGCAATCCGGCCGCCCGCGCCGCGCAGCGCGCCCGGCGCCAGCTCGCAGGCCAGCAGACGCTCACGTTCGTAGGGGCCGGGCATGCGGAGCGCACCGGTCGACGCCGCCGAGAAGCCGAAGCGGGCGTAATAGCCGGCGTCACCGACCAGGACGACGGCGCGATGACCGAGCAGATCGGCCCGCTGCAGCGCCTGCCGCATCAGCGCAGCGCCGATGCCGAGGCACCTCACCTCCTCCGACACCGCGAGCGGGCCGAGCAGCAGGCAGGCATGACCGGTTCCGGTCACGACCGGCCACAGCCGCAAGGTGCCGACCAGGCGGCCGCCACGGCGCGCGACAAACGCGAGGCCGCGCGCAGGCTTGCGGCCCTCGCGCAGCCGCTCCGAGGTCCTGGCGAAGCGGCCAGGACCGAATGCGGCGTCGAGCAGACTCTCTCGCGCCGCCACGTCCGAACGGCGTTCCCTGCGGATCGCAACCGGTTTGTCGTTCGGAGAACCAGATGAGAACATCACGCGACCCTCGCCAGATAGATGAAGACCTCGTCGAGGTCGCGGCACTTGAAGCGTTCGGCGAGCTCTTGCGGACGCCCCATCGCGACGACGCGGCCCTGGCTCATGATCACGACGAAGTCGCAGAGCTGCTCGACCTCGGCCATGTTGTGCGAGGACAACAGGATGGTGGCGCCGCGGCGCTTCTGATAGGCGCGCAGCCGGCTACGCACCCATTCGGCGCGGTCGGGATCGAGCGAAGCCGTCGGCTCGTCGAGCAGCAGCACCTCCGGATCGTTGATCAGCGCCTTCGCCACCGCGACGCGGGTCTTCTGGCCGGCCGAGAGCCGCCCGGTGACGCGGTCGAGCACGTCGCCGAGCTCGAAGTCCTCGACCAGCTCCTCGATCCGGGCCTTGAGATTGGCGACACCGTAAAGCCGCCCGAACACCGTCAGGTTCTGGCGCACGGTGAGCCGTCCGGGTAGCGCGACATAGGGGCTTTCGAAATTCATCCGGCCGAGCACCTTGTGACGCTCGGTCGCCATGTCGTGGCCGAGCACCATGGCGCGGCCGAAGCTTGGGATCACGAGGCCCATGATCATGGCGATGGTGGTGGTCTTGCCGGCGCCGTTGCCGCCGAGCAGGCCGACGGTCCAGCCCTTGGGCACGATGAAGTTGACGTCGTCGACCGCCCAATGGGTACGGTACTGTTTGCAGAGATCCTCGACCGCGATGGCTGGCGCCTCCTCGGGATTGGCCAGGTTCGACGAGCTGCCCTGCGCGGGCGTGGCGTTCGGCGACACGGATGTCAGATGTCTGCGGGGCAGCAAGCGTTCGATGCGGCTCATGGATGTCTCCCCTTACTCGCCCATCGTGAGCAGGCCGCCCTTGTGACGGGCGCTCTGCAGCAGGGCAACGAATGTGATGAAGCCCAAGCCGAGATAGACGGCATTGAGCGCGAGGCATTCGATCATCAGGTCAGTGCGGAAGGTGCCGTCGAGCAGCACGGCGCGCATGCCCTCGAACACATAGGTCGGCGTCAGCGACCAGGCGACCGGATGCAGCCAGAGCGGCAGCGCGGCGACCGGATAGTAGACGCAGCACAGCGGCAGCAGCACGATCATGATCGAGTAGGCGAGGCTTTCGGCGCCAAAGCCCTGCCGGATCACGAGGCCTGCGACCACGAGCCCGATCGCCCAGCTGGTCAGCACCAGGTTGAGGAAGAACGCGACCAGCCCGGGCCCCATCGCGAAGACGTTGAAGCCGAACAGCACGAAGGTCAACAGCATCACCGGCAACGTGCCGATCACGAGCCGGATCAGACTCATCGCCATCAGCGAGGCCGCAAGCTCGAACGGCTGCAACGGGCTCATCATCAGATTGGCGAGGTTGCGCGACCAGATCTCCTCCAGGAAGGTGAAGGTGAAGCCGAGCTGGCCGCGGAACAGCACGTCCCAGAGCAGGACGGCGCCGAGCAGCAGGCCGGCGGTGGAGGCCATCGCCGACTTGCTGTCATAGAGGTAGGTGTAGAGGAAGCCCCACACCAGCATCTGCATCGCCGGCCAGTAGACGATCTCGAGCAGCCGCAGCGATGACGAGCGCAGGATGTAGTAGTAGCGCGCCGTCATCGCGGCGATGCGGTTCAGTGACTGTGTCATGGCACCCATCCGTGTGGCTTGCATCAGTCGAACTCGCGGCGGATCGGGCGGCGCTTGCCGACCTTGGGCGGAAATGCCAGCAGCGCGTTGGCCTGCACCCGGACCGGATGCTCGAGGCAGGCCGCGAGCAGGTCCTCGAGATGCGCGACCGAGCTGTGCAGCCGGCACGGCGGCGTATCCTGGCCGAGCACGACGCGCGCCTCGACGAGGTCGACGCCGCGCTGCACGATCTCGAACTGCGCCAGATGCAGGTTGCAGTCGAACATCCAGCGATAGGTCGCATCCAGGATGCTGCCGGCCGGCACCTTGCGGCCGTCACGGTTGACGAAGGCGTCGTTGAGCCGGCCGTCGATGCTCGCGATCTGCGACCAGTTGATGTCTGATGGCGCCGGATTGACCGGCCGGGTGATGTAATCGCCCTGGACGTAGCGGATGAACGGCATCGCCTCGTTGAGCAGATTGGTGATTACGGCGATGCCGGACTGGCCGTCGGCCTGCGGCTCCATCGTGATGGGATCGAGCACGTCGAGATGCACGGTGTCCTCGCAGACGTGATACTGGCCGTCGGGCATCTCCAGCGCGATCCGGGTCGCCTCCTCGGAGGAATATTCGTCGAGCACGGGCACGCCGAGCTGGCGCGACCATTCCTGACGCGCGGCGCGCGAGGAGTATTCCGAATGCGTCACCGCGAGATTGAGCGAAGAACGGAACTCGTCGACATGCGGCATCAGCGCATCGAGGCTCGACGGATACAGCGACAGGATCTTCGGCCCGAGATAGCGCAGATGCTGGGCGACGCGCGCCGGCGGGATCAGGTTCGAGATGAACGCGGTCGGATAATCGCCGCCGATCGAATCGAACCACCACGGCACGGTGTAGACATGGGCGAGCAGATCCTCCGCGCGGTAGTTGCCGCCGCTCTGCATCGCGAACTGGCGGACGCCCTGGATGGTGTCGGTGATGACGGCGTCATAGTCGACGCGGATCAGCAGCGTCTGGCCGGACGAGCCGGATGAACGGGTCGGAAACAGGTTTTCCGGCTTGTACTTCCTGTTGACGCACTGGTCCGGAAACGCCGCGACCAGCTCGGGCTTGGTGATGACCGGAATCTTCTGGATGTCGTCATAGTCGCGCAGATGCTCCGGCTTGAATCCCGCCGCATCATACTTGTTGCGGTAGACCGGAATGTCGCGATAGGCGAGCTCGACCAGCTCCTTGATGCGGGCGAGCTGCCGTGCGCGGATTTCGGACACCGGCAGATAGGGATGCCGCATGCATTCGCCGAGATAGTTTGCGGTGGCCGCGACCAATTCCGGCGCCGCATCGCTGGAGGGCTGGAAATCCGGACGGGTGTGCTCGGTCTCCCAGAACTGGCGCTGCGGCACGGCCGGGACGAGGGACGCGGCGGCCTGATCGTGCTCCGGCACCAGAGCAAGGCTGTCATCGGAAGTGCTAATTGCAAGGGTGGACGTCATCTTCAGCTCCATGATTGTCGGGAGACCGCCCGTTCATGGCGCTATCAATGGCGCGCGGCGCGCGTGGCCGCCGTGACGAGTGTCACACGCGGCCGCAGCCCACGCGCGCCCCATCCACCGCGGTCGTTCGAGGCTGCGGCTCGTGATGTTCGCTGACTGCCGTTAGGCGATTGCTATTTGCCCCACATCGCCTTCCTGATCCGCCCCTTGCCGCCGCATGTCCTGCAAGGCTCAGGATAGATTTTGCGTCCCGGCTCGCTCGGCTGCCTGACCTCGGGAAAACCTGTCCCGTTGCACGCGTCACACTTCTCTTCATCGGAAATAAGGTGCTTCACCATCGAACGTCCCGGATTGAAAAGATCGAAGCCCGCGGGCGCGGGATTCCGCCATCGCTACTTACGAACGAACGCGGGTCGTGGTTTCAGCTGCATGGCTGCCCCGCGCGGCAGCGCATCCGAGAGGTCAAGGGAACGATGACGGGACGACCGCCGTTATTACACTGTCTCTTCTGAACGTAGCTTCACTTCGCCTTGAGCGCCTTCTCGTGGCTCTCGAGTGCTGCCGTCATCAGCTTCGGCAATTGCGCGGCATAGACCTCGATGAAGGTCGCATCGCCGCAGCCTTGCGGATCGCGCGCGGCCTGCTCGGCGACGCGCGCGGCCTTGGCCTCGCATTTCGCGAACATGTGCCAGAACCAGTCCGGGCTCTTGCCGAGCGCCGGCTTGTTCTTCTTGATGACGGCGGCGCCGACCGCGCTCATCGCGCTGACGACGCCGGCGCCCAGCGCGCTGATAGCGCGCGCGTTAAGGATGTCCTCGCGCGCCTGCGCAGTGGCGTTGGTCGCGGTCGTTCGTGCCTTGGCCGGCATGCTCAAGCTCCTTCGATCCTGTCGATCCCTGCCGTAGGCGAAGCATCGGCCGGGGAAGTTGAGGAAGGCTCAAGGGGCATGGTTGAAAACCGCTATGGATTTCATTCCGGTTTTATGCGCTTCCGAGCGATCGGGCCTGGAGAGCTTTTGCCCTTCCCTCGGCGATCGGCGAAAGGGTAAGGCTCCTGACACATCTTCGTCGACCGGCAATCGATCGACAGCGGCGCTGAGCCGGCGTCTACGCCCCCGTCACGCGCCAGATCACGTTGCCGACATCGTCGGCGACCAGCAGCGAGCGGTCGGGGCCGAGCGCGACGCCGACCGGGCGGCCGTAGGACACCTTCTCGTCGGGCGCGAGGAAGCCCGACAGGATGTCGCGCGCCGGCCCCGAAGGGCGGCCGTTCTCGAACGGCACGAACACCACCTTGTAGCCCGACAGCGTCGAGCGATTCCATGAGCCGTGCTGGCCGATCACCATGCCGTCGGGGAAACCAGGCAAGGTGCCCTTGGGCATCCAGCACAGACCGAGCGAAGCGGTGTGCCCGCCGAGCGCGTAGTCCGGCTGGATCGCTTTGGCGACCATCGCCGGATCCTGCGGCACGCGATCGTCCACCGTCTGGCCCCAATAGCAATAAGGCCAGCCATAGAAGCCGCCGTCACGCACCGAGGTCAGATAGTCGGGCGGCGTCTCGTCGCCGATACCGTCGCGCTCGTTGACGACGGTCCACAGCACGTTGGTGCTCGGCTCCCATGCGAGCCCGACCGGATTGCGCAGGCCGCCGGCGAAGATGCGGCTGGTGCCGGCGGCAAGATCGAGCTCGTAGATCGCGGCACGGCCTTCCTCGACCGCCATGCCGTTCTCGGCGATGTTGCTGAGCGAGCCGACGCCGGCGTAAAGCTTCTTGCCGTCGGCACTCGGCAGCAGGCTGCGCGTCCAGTGCCCGTCGGGCTTGAAGGTTGCGAGTTTGCGTCCCTCCGCGGTGATGCGATCGGCGCCCGCAGTGTAGGGAAAGGCGACCACGCCGTCGGTGTTGCCGACATAGAAGGTGTCGCCGATCAACGCCATGCCGAACGGCTGGCGCAGTCCCTCCATGAAGGCACCGCGGCTTTCCGCGATGCCGTCGCCATCACGGTCACGCAGCAGCGTGATGCGGTTGGCGCTGACGCCGAGGGCCGCGGCGCGCCGCATCGTCGCCTGCATCGCATAGTGGAAGACGCTGCGCGGTGTCCCTGCGATCTGCGTCGCCTCCGCGATCAGCACGTCGCCATTGGGCAGCACGTTGATCCAACGCGGATGGTCAAGCCCGGCGGCAAAGGCGTTAACCTTGAGCCCGGGCGCGGCGGTCGGCACCTGCCCCTTGTCCCAGCCGCGCGCGGTCGGCATCTTCAGCGTCGGGATCGCGCCCTGCGATTTCGCCGCCGGAATCTGCGGCGCGTCGCCCCAGGCCGGCGCGGGCTGCGCGCCCTGCATCCGCCGCCACGCCACGGCGCCGGCCCCGATCGCCGCGACGACGCGGGCAAAAACTCCAGACGTGCTCATGAACTTCCCCTGTTATTCGCGCCGGTTATTGCGCGTTGTTATTGCCTTGCCGGCCGGCCGCGGCCCGCAGCAGCATTCGCATAATGCCGGCCCTGATGACAGTAGTTATACGATCTTCGCAGCTGCACCCGAATCGAGGACACTGGTGGCACGCTCCCTTGTCAGAGCGTTTTCCTCCCTGAGACCTTGCCCGCCCCGGTCGGCGGGCTTCCTTTTACGAACCGCCCAGCTCGGGCGCAGCTTGCCGTGGACCGTTATAGCTGGAAAAGCATAGCGATCGAGCGAATGCATGCGACCGGGCAGAGCCGGCGCGCCAATCTCGCAGCGCAAGGCTCTTCACCAAATCCCGATCCCGGCTCCGTGCAAATTCACCTTCGTCCGCGGCATCGCGGATCAGGAACGCTGCTCCGCGGCGGTCGTTGGTCGCGACACCAGCAAGGAGTGTATGCATGGAACGGAACAGCGTCGCTGATCGCTGACCGGCGTTTACCGGCAGTGGTAAGCCACGCAAATTCAACGGCCCGTCGCTCGGATTGAGCGGCGGGCCTTTTGCCATTTCGGCGAACCGATATCTGTGAACGACTCTCTCGCAATTTGGAGGACGATCACTTCACCATCGCGCCGTAGACGATGTCCTGGACGTTCTCGCGATAATATTTGCGCATCTCGCCCGGCGCCGCGGTTCCCACCACCACGACGAGACGCTCCTTCGGATCGCAGAAGAACTGCGTGCCGTAGGCGCCGTTCCAGGTGAACTCGCCGGGATTGCCCGGCACCGAGGACAGCCCCTCGCTGGTCCGCACCGCAACCGCCAGCCCGAAGCCGAAGCCGGCGCGATGCGGCTCGACCGCGGCGACGTTGTTCTTGATCTCGGGCCCGAGATGGTTCGACGTCATGTGATGCACCGTCTGCGGGCTGAGGATGCGCTTGCCGTCGAGCTCGCCGCCATTGAGCAGCATCTGCCCGAACCGGACATAGTCGCCGACGGTGGCGAACGAGCAGGCGCCGCCGCAGTCGAACCTGGTCGGCGTGTCGAGCAGCTTGATCGATTGCGGCTTGCCGGTCAGCGGATCGTTGGGGAACGGCCGCGCCAGCCGCGCACGCTGGGCCTCGTTCGGGTGGAACGTCGCCTCCTTCATGCCGAGCGGCTTCCAGACATTGGCCGCAAGATAGTCGCCGAGCCGTTCGCCCGAAACCTTCTCGACCACGGCGCCGAGCACATCGATCGAGAAGCCGTATTCGAACTCGGTGCCGGGCTGATGCACCAAAGGCAACTGGGTGATGCGGTCGATGAAGGCCTGAGTGTCGCCCTCGACCGCCGGCGCGGTGCCGTCGGGATAAAGCCGGGCCAGCGCGCTCGAACTGTCGGGCCGGCCGCCATACATCAGGCCGGAGGTGTGGCGATAGAGATCGTGGATGAAGATCGGGCGTGCCTGCGGCTCCATCGCGAGCGAGCCGTCGGCCTGCTGCACGCCGACCTTCATGTCGGCGAACGCCGGATAATAGTCGGCGACCTTGGCCTGCAGCGGCAACTTGCCCTGCTCCATCAGCGTGAGACCTGCGACCGCGGCCATCGGCTTGGTCATCGAGGCCAGCGCGAACACGGCGTCGATCGGCATCGGCGTGCCCTTGACCGGGTCGAGCTGGCCATAAGCCTTGTAATGCACGAGCCGGCCGTCGCGGGCGATCGCCACGACGGCGCCGGGCACCCGCTTGGCCGCGATCTCGCGCGCGAAGAAGTCGTCGAGCCGCGCCAGCCCCTGGTCGGAGAAGCCGACCTGGTGCGCCGAAGCTTCCGGGAGCGGCGGTGCGGCGTGAGCGATGGTGATGGCAAGACTTGTGGCGGCGGCAGCCGCGGCAATGGCGATCTTTCGCATTGTTTCCTCACCGGGGCGGGCGATTGTTATGCGATTTGGTGCCCGCAGCTCGCAGGAATAGATCACGCCGACAACGGCGACAAGGCGTGGCGACGCGCGGCGGTGCCGCCGGTGCGCATATCTTCTGCGAAGAACGGCTCGACCTCGCGCTCGAACGTCTTCAGCGCCGCGCCGATCGCCTGGTGCATGTCGAGATATTTGTAGGAGCCGAGCCGGCCGCCGAAGATGACGTTCGGATGCGCCGCCGTCATGGCGTGATAGGACGCGAGCATGGCGCGGTCGGCGGCGGTGTTGATCGGATAATACGGCTCGTCGTTGCGGCCGGCGAAGCGGGAATATTCCCGGTAGATCGTGGTCCGCGCGCCGGTATGGGTGCGCTCCGGATGCAGATGCCTGAACTCGTGGATCCTTGTGAACGGCACCTCGGCGTCGGCATAGTTGATGACGGCGGCGCCCTGGAAATCGGCGACGTCATGGACTTCGCGCGCGAAGTCGACGGTGCGCCAGCCGAGATGGCCGCAGGCATAGCCGAAGAAGCGGTCGATCGGCCCGGTATAGATCACGAGCTGGCGCGGCGTGATGCGCTCAGCGACGTCGAAATAGTCGACGCCGAGCTCGACCGCGATTTTTGGATGCTCGAGCATCCGTTGGAAGATCGCGGTGTAACCGTCGACGGGCATGCCCTCATAGCGGTCGGCGAAGTAGCGATCATCGAAGCTGAAGCGCACCGGCAGGCGGCCGATGATGTCGGCCGACAGCTCGCGCGGATCGGTCTGCCACTGCTTCTGCGTATAGCCGCGGATCAGCAGATCGTAGAGCGTGCGGCCGACCGAGGCGATGGCCTTGTCCTCGAGATTGCCGATCCCACCCGCGCCATGCGCGGCAGCCTCGGCCGCGATCACGGCGCGCGCCTCGTCAGGCGACATGATGCGGCCGAAGGCGGCGCACACCGTCGCAAGGTTGATCGGCATCGAATAGACACGGCCGTTCGCCACCGTGAAGACGCGGTGACGGTAGTCGGTGAAATACGTGAAGCGCTGCATATAGCGCCAGACCGTCTCGGAATTGGTGTGGAAGATATGCGTGCCGTAGCGGTGCACCTCGACGCCGCTGTCGGAATCCACTTCCGAGTAGGCATTGCCGCCGATATGCGGCCGCCGGTCGAGCACACAGACCGAGCGACCGAGCCTGCTGGCCGCCTGCTCGGCGATCACGGCGCCGAAGAAGCCCGCGCCCACCACCACGACCTCGAAGCTATCAAGCTGCATGTGGCCCCGCTCCCCGCGGGCGCAGGCGGCAGCCCGCCGCGACATCCCGACGGAACTTCAACGGCGCTGCGGTCGACTTCCGGCGAAGATTTTGGTTAAGGCCACGATAATTCCGAGCCCGGAACGGCCGGCTCGGCCGTTCAACTGGCAGCATGCGAAGCGGTGGATTTGTCCGCGCACGCGGCAACAGCATCATGCGCGGGGGCTCCATGTCCGTGATCTGCGTCCTGTACTCCAGCAACACGACCTATGATTCACTGCGCGGCATCCTCGCGATGGCCGCCGCCGAGCTCGACCGGCTCGGGCACGAGGTCAAGATGCTCGACCTGCTGGCGCCGGATTTCTCGGCCCGGCTCAACGCCCTGCTGCCGCGGAAGGCCGAGACGATGGCGCTCGGCTTCTCCGGCATCGGGCTCGACATCCACACCAAGGACGGCAGGCTGTTCTGGGACGTGGCCCAGATCCCGGTCTTCACCTGGTTCTGCGACCATCCCTGCTACTTCGCCAAGCGGCACGGGCTCGAGAGCCGCTATACCGCGCATGGCTACGTGTTTCCGGACCACGCCGCATTCAACCGCGACCACCTCGGCGCCAATGGCAGCGTGTTCGCGACCCATATGGGCATCCCCGATCCCGGCTTCTTCGGCGGCCTGCCGCCCGAGCAGCGCAACGGCCGGCTGGTGTTCGCCAAGTCGGGCTGGAATCCGCTGGGGCTCGAGCGCGGCTGGCGCAAGACCATGCCGCCAAAGCTGTTCGCGCTGCTGTTCGACGCGATCGCCGAGGCGCGCGGCAAGACCTGCGGCGCGTTTCCGAAGATCATCGTCGACGTCGCCGAGCGGCATCTGGTCTATCTGACGCCGGGCGGCGATCTGTTCAACGTGATCCTGACCCGGCTCGACAACTACACCAGGGGCGTGCGCACCCGTGAAGTCGGCGCCGTGCTTGCCGACTACCCGGTCGATTTCATCGGCGGCGGCTGGAGCGATCTCGACGTCACCGGGCGCCCGGCCCGCGTGCTCGGCGCGATGACCTTCGATGCGATGCGCGAGGGCCTCGGCAGCTATCTCGGCGCGGTCTCGCTCAATCCGAATATCGACCAGTCGGTGCATGACCGGGTGTTCTTCGCGCTCGGCGCCGGCACCGTGCCGGTGTTCGACGCCAACCGCTTCTCGGCCGCGGAGATGCCGCATCTCGCCCGCTACAGCTTCGGCCAGGACACGGCCAGCATCGCCGCCAGCGTCGAGGCGGTGCTTGCCGATCCTGCCGCGGCGCAGGCTGCGACCGCCGCCACGATGAGCGAGCTCTATCCGCGCTTCTCGATGCAGCGGTCGGTGCAGGACATCCACGAGATCACGATGTCGATCGCGGGCGCCGCCGGCGCCGGCCTGTTGCCGGCCGAGCCGGTGCCGGCCGGCGTCTGGACGCCGAAGCAGGCGGCCTGACGCGGAGCCATTTCGATGGCCGGCTCGCGCCGGCTGCGATACCCTGCACCCATCACCTCCGAACGGGTCCAGGATGAACCGGCGCGCGTTTGTTTCGGGACTGGCTGTCGCGGCGCTCGCCGGCGTTGCGCCGCTGCCCGCCGCCGCCGACGGCAAGCGGGTGGCGCTGGTGATCGGCAACGGCGCCTACAGAAGCGTGCCGGCACTGACCAATCCGCCGACCGACGCCGGCGATATCGCTGCGGCGCTGAAGCGCCTCGGCTTCGCCGTTACCCTGATCAGGAACGGCAGCTTCGATGACATGCGGCGCAGCCTGATCGCGTTCGGGCGCGAGGCCGCAGGTGCCGACATGGCAACGGTGTATTTCGCCGGCCACGGCATGGAGATCAACGGCGACAACTGGCTGATCCCGGTCGATGCCGAGCTGAAGCGCGATACCGATGCTGCGAATGAAGCGATCAGCCTGCAGAGCGTGATGCTGCAGGTCTCGAGCACCGGAAGTCTCGGCCTCGTCATCCTCGACGCCTGCCGCAACAATCCATTCGCGACGAAGATGAGCCGCTCGATCGCGACCCGCGCCGCCGCGACCAGCGGGCTCGGCCGCATCGAGCCGGTCGGCAACGTGCTGGTGGCCTATGCCGCGCGCGACGGCACCACCGCGCTCGACGGCGACGGCCGCAACAGCCCGTTCGCCGCAGCCTTGTTGCGCAACATCGAGGCGCCGGGCGTCGAGGTCACCTTCATGTTCCGCAACGTCCGCGACGACGTGATGGAGGCGACGCGCAACGAGCAGCAGCCCTTCGTCTACGGCTCGCTTTCGCGCAAGGCGATCTATCTGGCAGCGCCGCCCGCCGAGACCGCAAGCGCGAAACAGGCGAACAATGCGCCGGCAGCGGCCGCTCCGGCATTATCGGCCCCGCCGGCAACGCCAGTCGGCGCCATCGATCCCGCGCTGGTCGGCACCTGGGAGATCATGGTGGCGAGCGGCCGCGGCCAGTCGCGCTGGATCTGGCAGATCATGGCCGACGGCACCTACAAATTCCACGCCGAGCCGTTCCGCTCGGCACAAGCCCACGAAGGCACCGTGACCTTCGCCAACGGCCGCTGGACGCTGCATGCGCTGAAGGGCATGAGGAACTATAGCGACGCCGGCTCCTACGAGGTTCATGACGCGACTGCTGTCATCACGGGCAAGCTCGGCACCGGCTATTGGAAGCGCAGCGTGGAGTGAGGCGCATGGCACACCGCGGTCGCCGCGGGTTGCATCACGCTCTCATAGATCGAGCTGCCCCGTTGCCGGATAGACCACCGTCCCATCGCCCTGCACGAGCGCGCCTTCGGTGAGCCGGGCAGGCTCGAGCCGGCCCTCTCCCATGATGTGGACGACGCTCTCGCCGGCCGCGATCAGATAGTCGGCGACGATGCGGCGGTGGCAGCGCCACCACACCGCCTCCGAGCACATCATCGCGCAGCGTTGCGCGCGACCCTCATTGCGCAGATGCTGCAGGCCTGCGTGAAACTGCGGCGACAACGCATAGTCGGCGTAATTGTGAAAGCTCTCGTTGCTCCAGAAGCCGTTGACCGAAGGCGGCACGTTGCGCGCCTTGCCGCGCAGCCCGCCGAGATCGGCCAGATGCTCATACGAGATGGCCGTGGCCTTGAGCGAACCGGGAAGCGTGTCCTTGTTGAACTGCGGATTGGTTCGCGAGCGCGGCACCGTTCTGATGTCGACCACGCGATCGATGCCGGCCGCGGTGAGGACGGCGACGAAATCCTCGAGACTGCGGTTCGAATGACCTATCGTGAAGAACGGAAGCGCCATGCCGCGGCTCTGCTAGGCAGGATGGAGCGCGCTGCCCTTGTGGGCTGCGACGTGATCGGTCTTGTCGCTCTTGATCTCGTATTGCGGATCGGCTTCCGAGGCGCGGTGCATGTGCCCCTTGTAATCGAAATCACGCGTGTGAACCGCGATGATGGTGCCGGAGACGCGTCCGGCCTCGGAGTTCCAGCTGACGTGATCGCCGACCTTGAATCTCCTGGTCATCTTTGTAGCGTCCTTCGTGCGCGGGATGCCAAGGGGATACCAAGCGGATGCCAACGCAATCTGAGCTTGCCCGCGGCAGCAAAGAGTTTCATCCAGGTTAAGTTCCTCCCCATCCCGAATGCCGGTTGCGGGATTCACCGATACTATACCAAATCTGCGGAAGAGCCCCCGACTGTGAGCGGCATCGCTCCAAGGTTGTCGCGCTATATGCTAACGAGTTTGCCGCGTAATTGTACGTTGGCGTTTTTGGTTGGGGACCGATGGCCGCTCGTAAACTGCCGCAAGGGCAGGCCCCCACGCGGGTAGCGCGTCGACGCTGGAATGAGGAACGGTCGCTGCGATGCGCCATCAGGATGGCCCGCATGGGCTACTGGGAATCGCACAGCGCCGCCGCGACCGATGTCTGGATATCGCCCGAGTTCGCCGCCTTCTACGAATTCGAGACGCGCGACGGCTTCATCCCGATCGCCGCGGTGCGCGAGCGCTATTTGCCCGAAAGCCGGAAGGTTCTGGAGGCGCATTACGCCGCCTGCTGGGCGGAGGGGCAGCCCTATGCGGTCCAGACGCGGCTGCGCAGGTCCGACGGCAGCGTGCTCGACTGCGTAGTGCATGGCGAGCCGGAATTCGACGCGCGCGGTCAGGTCCGGCGCGTGTCCGGCATTGTCCGCGACGTCACGGAGGAGACCTCCGCGCTGCGGCGCCTCGCCGAGAGCGAGCAGCGGCTGGCCGATTTCGTTTCTACCGCTTCGGACTGGTGCTGGGAGAGTGCCCCCGACCATCGGCTGCTGCCCTATCCCAAATCGCTTCCCGGCAATGCCGCCTTCCAGACGGTGGCCTCCGGCGGCAAAGCACGCTGGGAGCTGGCTTACGCGCCTGAGGACGCGGAGGGTATGGCGCAGCATCGGGCCGACATGGAGGCCCATCGCCCTTTTCGCGACTTCACCTATACGCTGATCGGCAAGGACGGCTCGCGCGTCAGCATCTGCACCAGCGGCAAACCGATCTACGCCGAGGACGGCAGCTTTCTCGGCTACCGCGGCACGGCCAGCGACATCACCCAGCTCAGGGCGGCCAAGGCGTTGCTCGACCAGCGCACGCGGGCGCTGGAGGAAGCCCACCGGCTCGGCAAGATCGGCACCTGGAGCTATCGGCTCGACACCGGCCGCACGACCTGGGCACCCGAGCTCTATCAGTTGCTCGGCTTCGATCCGGCGACGTTCGAGCCGACCAATGCGAGCGTGATGCCCCATTTCCTGGGCGGCGACGCCGACCGCCTCCGCGAGGTGCAGAAACGGGTGCTCCGCACCCGCCGGACCGAGGCGACGGATTTGCGCATCCTGCACGCGGACGGCACCGCCCGCGACCTGGCGGTCATCTGCAAGGCCGAGATCGCCCACGACAAGGTCATCGGCATCGTCGGCACCGTGCAGGACGTCACCGAGCGCAAGGAGGCCGAGCGCCAGCTCGAGCAGCTCGCCTACAGCGATCCCCTGACCGGGCTCGCCAATCGCGCGCTGTTCACGCGCCAGCTCGCCGCCATGATCGAGGGCTGCGCCGTCGAAGGCCGCGGCGGCGCGCTGCTGCTGATCGACCTCGATCGCTTCAAGGAGGTCAACGATTCGCTCGGTCATGCCGCCGGCGACCAGTTGCTGATCCAGGTGGCGGCTGCACTGCGCCAGGACCTTGGGCCGCGCGCCTTCATCGCCCGACTCGGCGGCGACGAATTCGCCGTGCTGGCGGAGGGACGCGGCATGTCCGACGCCGCGCTGACCGGACTTGCCAACCGGCTGATCGGCAGGCTCTCGGTCCCGGTCGATCTCAGCGAGGGCGAGGCCTGCGTCGGCGCCACCATCGGCATCGCCCGCCTGCCGGAGCATGGGGCGACGGCGGAGACCGCCGTGCGCAACGCGGATCTCGCGCTCTACATGGCCAAGGAGGCCGGGCGCGGCCGGGCCCAGCTGTTCGAGCCGGTCTATGCCCAGGCGGTCGATCAACGGCTCGACCTCGGCCGCCATCTGCGCCACGCCGTGGAAGCCGGTACGCTCGAGGCCCATTACCAGCCGCAACTCGACCTGCGGACCGGACGCGTCACCGGCTTCGAGGCGCTGCTGCGCTGGACCCATCCCGAGCGCGGGCCGATCTCGCCGGCCGAGTTCATCCCGATCGCGGAAAGCTCCGGGCTGATCGTCGATCTCGGCCTGTGGGTATTGCGTGAGGCCTGCCGGCAGGGCCGCGCCTGGCTGGATGCCGGGCTGCCGCCGCGCACCGTCTCGGTCAACGTCTCGCCGGCGCAGATCTGGAACGTGGACTTCGAGACGGCCGTCGCGGCCGTGCTGGCAGAGACCGGCTTTCCGGCGGAGCTGCTCTGCCTGGAGCTGACCGAAAGCCTGTTCGTCGATCATACCGAGCAGCGGATCAGCCGCACGCTGACGGCGCTCTCTGATCTCGGCGCCCGGCTGGCGCTGGACGATTTCGGCTCGGGCTATTCCTCGCTCGGCTATCTGACGCGCCTGCCGTTCGACTGCCTGAAGGTCGACCGCGCCTTCGTCGACGGCATTTCCACCGCGCCGGAGAAGCGCAAACTGCTCGGCGGCATCATCGCCCTGTCGCATGGGCTCGGCATGACGGTGGTGGCCGAGGGCGCCGAATTGCCGGCCGAGGTCGACGTGCTCGGCGGGCTCGATTGCGACCTGGTGCAGGGCTTCGTGTTTTCCCCGCCGATCGCCGCCGACAAGGCGCCGCTGGTGGCCGCCAGCATCGAGCGCGAGGCGTACCGGATCCAGCCCAAACGCAAGCGCCACTAGAGCATGATCCGGAAAAGTGCGAAGCGGTTTTCCGAAAAGATCATGCTCAGACAACAAGCTAAAGCGCGATGATGATTCAATCTAATCTCATCGCGCTTTAGCGGCCGGACGTCATCGGCGACGAGGTGCCGGCGTCACGCCTCCTCGTCTTCGCCCTCATCCTCATCGTCCTCATCGTCTTCATCATCATCGTCCGTGTCGTCGTCTTCGTCGTCCGCGTCATGATGCACATGTCCCTGGTCGTCCCACAGCTTGCGGTAGACGCCATTCTTGGCCAGCAGTTCCTCGTGCGAGCCGCGCTCGATCGCCCGGCCACCCGAGATCACGATGATCTCGTCCATCTCGACCACCGAGGTCAGGCGGTGCGTCGACCAGATCATGGTGCGGCCCTCGGCGACCTTGAGCAGCGTGCGGTTGATCGCGGCCTCCGTGGTCTGGTCTAGCGCCGAGGTCGCCTCGTCGAGCAGCAGCACGGACGGATTGCGGATGATCGCGCGCGCGATCGCGATGCGCTGGCGCTGGCCGCCCGACAGCGTGTCGCCGCGCTCGCCGACCGGCGTGTCGTAGCGCTGCGGCAGGCTCATGATGTAGCGATGGATCTCGGCCTTCTTCGCGGCGTCCTCGACCTCCGCGTCGGTGGCCCCTTCCTTGCCGAGCCGGATGTTCTCGCGGATCGACATGTTGAACAGCATGTTCTCCTGGAACACGACCGCCATGCTGGCCCGCAGCGACTCGCGCGTCACCCGGCGGATATCGACGCCGTCGATGGCGACGCGGCCCTCGTCCGGCACGTAGAGCCGCAGGATCAGGTTGATCAGCGTGCTCTTGCCGGAGCCGCTCGGACCGACGATCGCGATGCTCTTGCCGGCATTGAGCTTGAGGCTAAGATTGTCCAGCACCGGCGTCTGCGCCCCGTCATACTGGAAGGTCACGCGCTCGAACGAGATGTCGTTGGTGATGCGCGGCAGATCCGGCGCGCCGGGACGGTCGGCGCCGCGGGTCGGCTCATCGAGCAGTTCCTGGATGTGCCGCACCGCCGCCGCAGACGAGATCGACACCGGAATGAAATGCATCAAATGGGCGATGTTGTAGGACACCTCCCAGAATGCGCTCTCGAAGGTCACGAAGGTGCCGACCGTGATCTGCCCCTTGGTGGCGAGATAGGCGCCGATCGCCAGCACCACGAGGTGGAGCAGCAGCACCGCGATGGTGACGGTGCGCTCCACCATGGTCGACAGGAACATGGCCGACGCGGCCTTGGCGCGGACGTCGCGGTTGCGCAGCGTGAACCAGCCCAGCGCCCGGCGCTGCAGATTGAACGCCTTCACCACCGCCTGGGCAGCGACATTCTCCTGCACGGTTCCGAGCAGCGCGGCTTCGTTCTGCTTCTGCTCGTAATTGGCCTGCACCGCCTTCGGCGTCAGGATGCGCGGCCCGATCAGCGTGATCGGAAACACCAGCAGGGCGACCGCGGCCAGTTGCCAGTTCAGGAACAGCATCAGGATGATGCCGGCGATCAACTCGAAGAACGGCAACGCCGCGCTGTTGGCGAAGGTCTTGACCGAGCCCTCGAAGGCCGACAGATCGATCGAGAAGCGCGACAAGATCTCGCCGCGCTTGGTGCGGGCGAAATAGGCTGACGGCAGGTTCTGGACGTGCTCGAAGATTCGGGTCCGGACGTCGGCGATAACGCCGGCGGCAAGCCGCGCATCCCAGCGCTCGTACCAGACCGCGATGATCGAGGTGACGATGCCGGCCACCGCGAGCACACCGAGGATCTTGTAGAGCGCCTGGAAATCCTCCTCGCCGAGCGCGTCGTCGATCAGGAATTTCAGGCTGAGCGGCATGATGACGTTGAACAACGTCTCGACCACCACCCCGAAGGTGACGAAGGCCAGCGGCTTCCGGTAGTTCGCCAGGATCGGCTTGACGAAGCCGAAAATCGTCGACAGCGCGCCGGCGGCTTCCTTGGCGGTGAAGACGACGAGATCCTCGTCATCATCGTCGTCATCGAGCTCGAACTCGTCGTCCTCGTCGTCGTCTTCTTCGTCAGCCGGCGGCGCAGCGGGTTTCGCGGAGGCTGGCGTCGCGGCGGAACCGGCAACGGGCGCGGGCTTCTTCTTCAGCTCGGGATCGTCGGGCGCCGATCTCGTCGGATCGTCTGATCCAGGAGGTCTTGATGCAGGAGGTCTTGGCGCCATGAAACCAACCGATGCTCCACGGCCGGCATGACCGCAAATCGAAACCGCAGCTGACGACGCTGCAGCTGCAATCCTATGCGATCAAGATGAATTCGGCAAAGCGTTTGGAACCGCACGACGCGCGGTCACGCCGCCGAGTGGATTCGGGATCACGGCACGGCCGCCGCTTGACGGCTGGTCGGCGCAAGGCCGATCGCCTTGCGTCAGAAGTCGACTGTTGCCGCCGCTAGTCGTCGAGGTCGGCGTCGACCTTGTCGAAGAAGGAATAACGCAGGCTGTCGGAGTCGGCGTACCACTGCCCCGGCCCCTTGTTGGCGGCGAGCGTCAGCGTCCACAGCGCATCGGTGCAGTCGCGGCGGTGCATGGACAGGTCGAAGCCGTTGCCGAAGAACAGTTCCGACCACTCCCACCAGGTGCCGAGCTTCTTCACGCCGCGCAGCAGGTCGTAGCGATCGATCACCGCCGGCGCCATGTCCGAGGTCACCGACGCGAACACGACGCCGGTCTTGACCACCCGATTGAGCTCGCGCACCCCGCGCACGACCTGCTTCTCGCCGAGATGGCACAGCGAGGTCTCGAACACGAAGTCGAACTCTTCGTCCTTGAACGGCATGTCGGCGATCGAGCCGAGCTTGTTGTACTTCTTGAGTGCCTTCGGCGTCTTGCCGTGGATGTAGCGGTTGTTCTCGATGCCCCAGGCGTCGATGCCGCGCTCGCGCAGCGCCCCGACCAGCTCGCCGCTGGCGGAGCCGGCGATCAGCAGCTTGTAGCCCTTCGCCCTGCCCCAGACCGTCTTGATCAGGTCGGTCAGATAGGCCGGGTCGGTGAAGGTGCGCCAGACTTCGCCGTAGGGGCCGACGCCGCGGTAATTGTCGAAATAGCCACGATCGATCTTGTCCGACAGCGCGCCTTCGTCCTGCGCGCGGGCACGGCGCAGCCGCATCATCTCGGTGACGACGATGTCGGTCGCGGCGTCGGAGGAATCGAGCAGCCCGTTCAGGGTCGAATCGAACAGATAGTCGCCCACCACCACGATGCCGGGATGCTCCTTCGGCTCGGGGCGGTGGTTGGTCATGACGTCACGCACCGGCAGGCCGCCCGGCAGCGCGTTGACCGAGGACAGCCAGCGGTGGATCTTGCCTTCGAGGAAATGCGCGCGGGCATCGCCGAGCGAGGCCGGCAGCGACTTCAGCGCGGCGTCGATCAGCTCCTCGTCGCTGAGATTGGCGTAGGCGAGCGCGTCGGAGCCGGCGATCAGCCAGTTCAACACGCCGTGCTTGCCGACATCGTGGCGCGCGCCCTCATTGTAGACGCAGCAGCCGCCGAACGCCTCCGACATGAACCAGGCACCCGGGATCTTCTCACCCCAGAACGGCTCGTCGAACAGGATCGAGACGCGCAGATAGTGCGCAGGACGATCGAAATAGGCGACGTGCTTGACCATCGACTTGCGCAGCTGCTCGCCGTCCCAGCGCATGGTCGCAAGCCAGGAGTGCGGCAGGCAGACCAGCACGAGGTCGAAATCGCGCGTCTCGGGCCCCTTGCCGTTCATCATGTTGAGCTGGTAGCGGCCTTCGGCGGTCTTGCCGACCTTGAGGACGCGATGGTTGAGCTGGATGTCGGCACTGACTTCCGAGCGCAGGCAATCGATCAGCTGCTCGTTGCCGTTCTGGATCGAATACAGGCCGATATAGCCGTCGACATCCATCACGTAGTTCTTCAGCGCGTTGAGGCCGTTGGTGTTGTGGCTCTCGGTCGCAAGGTCGGAGCGCGCCATCACCTTGAAGAACCGCTTGGCGGTCGCGTCCTCGACCTCCTCGTCGAGGATCTGCTCGGCGGTCTTGTAGGCCCAGGGGTGTTCGTTGTCGTGGGCGCCGACGCCCTCGTAATACTCGATCGGCGACACCAGCTCGGCGCAACGCTTGCGGAACGCCTCGATCGCGGCTGCGGTCTTGGCGCCGTATTTGCGGCGCATGCCGGGAACATCGGCGAGCAACTCGCCGTCGAGTTGCACCTGCTCGGCATCCATCGGGATCGTCTGCAGGCCGAAATGCTGGATCAGCTCGCGCAGCGGGTCGGGTCCGGTCATCGAGTAGTCGTAGATCTCGGCAACGCCGGCCTCGTACATCGCGGGCGCGCTGTCGAATTTGCGCGTGACGATCTTGCCGCCGAGGCGGTTCGACGCCTCGAAGATGGTGACGCGGCAGAGGTCGCCGAGTTTGCGCTTCAAATACCAGGCGCTCATCAGCCCCCCGGGGCCGCCGCCTACGATAGCCAAGTCGAGCATATGAATTCCGTCGTCTCCGGCACTGTCAAACAGCCGGTCTAAGTCACCCTAACAAAGGCACTTTTTTGCCTGAAGGGAAGATGAACAAACTGCGTCCCTGCACCGCAGCAGGAGAAGAAAGCAGCAAAAAGGCCGGCAGAACGCCGGCCTTCTCGTTGTTACCGTAGTCTTGCGGAGGCCTATTCCGCCGGCGGCAGCGCCAGCGGCTCCGCTTCCGGAGCCGTCGGCACGATCGCCGCCTGCTGCTTCTCGCGCTCGTCGAGGATCAGCTTGTCGCGCTTGACCGCGACTTCGCGGATCCGCGCCATCGAGGCGCCGGTGCCGGCCGGGATCAGGCGGCCGACAATGACGTTCTCCTTGAGGCCCTCGAGCGGGTCGATCTTGCCATTGACGGCAGCCTCGGTGAGCACGCGCGTGGTCTCCTGGAACGACGCCGCCGAGAAGAACGAGCGGGTCTGCAAGCTCGCCTTGGTGATGCCGAGCAGAACCGGCGTACCCGTGGCGGGCTTCTTGCCCTCCTCCTTGGCCTTGACGTTGAGCGCGTCGAACTCGATCTTGTCGACCTGCTCGCCCGAGATCATGTCGGTGTCGCCCTGGTCGGTGACCTCGACCTTCTGCAGCATCTGACGGACAATCACCTCGATGTGCTTGTCGTTGATGAGCACGCCCTGCAACCGGTAGACCTCCTGGATTTCGTTGACCAGATAGGCAGCGAGTTCCTCGATGCCCTTGATCGCCAGGATGTCGTGCGGCGCCGGATTGCCTTCGACGATGAAATCGCCCTTTTCGACGATGTCGCCGTCCTGAAGATGGATGTGCTTGCCCTTCGGGATCAGGTACTCGCGCGGCTCCTCGGTCTTGTCCATCGGCTCGATCGAGATGCGGCGCTTGTTCTTGTAGTCGCGGCCGAAGCGGATCGTTCCCGCGGTCTCCGCGATGATCGCCGCATCCTTCGGCTTGCGAGCCTCGAACAGTTCCGCCACCCGCGGCAGACCGCCGGTGATGTCACGCGTCTTGGCGCTCTCGGTCGAGATACGCGCCAGGATGTCGCCGGGCATCACCTTGGCGCCGATGTCGACCGACAGAATGCCGTCGACCGACAGCATGTAGCGGGCATCGCCGCCACGCGCGAGCTTCAGCACCTTGCCGTCCTTGCCCTTGACCACGATGGCCGGACGCAGGTCCGAGCCGCCGCGCGTCGTGCGCCAGTCGATGACCACGCGCTTGGCAATACCGGTCGATTCGTCGAGCGTTTCCGAGATCGACTGGCCTTCGACCAGATCCTCGAACCCGATCGTGCCCTCGACTTCGGTGAGCACCGGGCGGGTATAGGGATCCCACTCCGCGATGCGCTGGCCGCGCTTGACCATGTCGCCGTCGTCGACGTGCATCTTCGAACCGTACTGAATACGGTGGGTTGCGCGCTCGGTGCCGTCGGCATCGACAATCGCAACGACCATGTTGCGCACCATCGCGACCAGATTGCCTTCACTGTTGCGGGCGATGGCCTTGTTCCGGATCACGATCTTGCCGTCGAAGTTCGATTCGACGAACGACTGCTCGTTGAGCTGCGCGGCGCCGCCGATGTGGAACGTGCGCATCGTCAGCTGCGTGCCGGGCTCACCGATCGACTGCGCCGCGATGACGCCGACGGCCTCACCGTGGTTGACCGGGGTGCCGCGGGCCAGATCGCGGCCGTAGCACTTGGCGCAGATGCCGTTGACCAACTCGCAGGTCAGTGCCGAGCGGATCTTCACCTCCTGGATGCCGGCCTGCTGGATCAGGTCGACGTGGCTCTCCTCCATCAAGGTGTCGCGCTTGATGACGACCTCGTTGGTGGCGGGATCACGCACGTCGTCGCAGGCCGTACGGCCCAGGATGCGCGAGCCGAGCGAGGCGACCACGGTGCCGGCGTCGACGATGGCGCGCATCTTGATGCCGAGCTTGGTGCCGCAATCGGTCTGCGTGATGATGCAGTCCTGCGCGACGTCGACCAGGCGACGCGTCAGGTAGCCCGAGTTCGCCGTCTTCAACGCGGTGTCCGCCAGACCCTTGCGGGCGCCGTGCGTCGAGTTGAAGTACTCGAGCACCGACAGACCTTCCTTGAAGTTGGAAATGATCGGCGTCTCGATGATCTCGCCCGACGGCTTGGCCATCAGGCCGCGCATGCCGGCGAGCTGGCGCATCTGGGCCGGCGAACCACGCGCACCGGAGTGCGCCATCATGTAGATCGAGTTGATGTCGGCATCCGCGCCCGCCGCCGTCTTCTTGGTCGACGAGATCTCCTTCATCATCGCCTTGGCGACTTCTTCACCGGCCTTCGACCAGGCGTCGACGACCTTGTTGTACTTCTCGCCATGGGTGATTAGGCCGTCATTGTACTGCTGCTCGAAATCCTTCGCCAGCGTACGGGTCTGGTCCACGATCTTCCACTTCGACGCCGGCACGACCATGTCGTCCTTGCCGAACGAGATGCCCGCCTTGAAGGCGTTGTAGAAGCCGAGTGCCATGATGCGGTCGCAGAAGATCACGGTCTCCTTCTGACCGCAGTGCCGGTAGACCTGGTCGATCACGCCGGAAATCTCGCGCTTGGTCATCAGCTTGTTGATGATGTCGTACGAGATCTTGGTGCTCTTCGGCAGCAGATTGCCGAGCATGACACGGCCGGCGGTGGTCTCGATCCAGCGCTTGGATTGCTTGCCTTCCTCGTCGATGCCTTCCCACCGGTACTTGATCTTGGTGTGGAGGTGGATGACCTTCGAATGCAGCGCGTGCTCGAGCTCGGCCATGTCGCCGAAGATCTTGCCCTCGCCGGGCAGGCCTTCGCGCATGATCGAGACGTAGTAGAGGCCGAGCACGATGTCCTGCGACGGTACGATGATCGGCTGGCCGTTCGCCGGATGCAGGATGTTGTTGGTCGACATCATCAGCACGCGCGCTTCCAGCTGCGCTTCGAGCGACAGCGGAACGTGCACGGCCATCTGGTCGCCGTCGAAGTCGGCGTTGAAGGCGGCGCAGACCAACGGGTGCAGCTGGATCGCCTTGCCCTCGATCAGCACCGGCTCGAACGCCTGGATGCCGAGGCGATGCAGCGTCGGCGCGCGGTTCAGCAGCACCGGATGCTCGCGGATCACCTCGTCGAGGATATCCCAGACCTCCGGACGCTCCTTCTCGACCAGCTTCTTGGCCTGCTTCACCGTGGTGGACAGGCCCTTGGCGTCGAGCCGCGAGTAGATGAACGGCTTGAACAGTTCGAGCGCCATCTTCTTCGGCAGGCCGCACTGATGCAGGCGCAGCTCGGGACCGACCACGATCACCGAACGGCCCGAATAGTCGACGCGCTTGCCGAGCAGGTTCTGGCGGAACCGGCCCTGCTTACCCTTCAGCATGTCGGCGAGCGACTTCAGCGGGCGCTTGTTGGCACCCGTGATGACGCGGCCGCGGCGGCCGTTGTCGAACAGCGCGTCGACGGCCTCCTGCAGCATGCGCTTTTCGTTGCGGATGATGATGTCGGGCGCGCGCAGCTCCATCAGCCGCTTCAGACGGTTGTTGCGGTTGATAACGCGGCGGTAGAGGTCGTTGAGGTCCGAGGTCGCGAACCGGCCGCCGTCGAGCGGCACCAGCGGACGCAGGTCCGGCGGAATCACCGGCACCACCGTCATGATCATCCATTCCGGCTTGTTGCCGGAGACGCGGAAGGCCTCGACGATCTTCAGACGCTTGGCGAGCTTCTTGTGCTTGATGTCGGAGTCGGTCTCCGCCATGTCGGCGCGCAGCGTCGCCTCGAGCTTCTCGAGCTCGAGCCCCTTCAGCAGCTCGCGGATCGCCTCGGCGCCGATCATGGCGGTGAAGCTGTCCTGGCCGTACTCGTCCTGCGCCTTCAGATACTCGTCTTCCGACAGCAGCTGACGGTCCTTCAGCGCGGTCAGACCCGGCTCGAGCACGACGTAGTATTCGAAGTACAGGATCCGCTCGAGATCCTTCAGCGTCATGTCGAGCAGGAGGCCGATGCGCGACGGCAGCGACTTCAGGAACCAGATGTGGGCGACCGGTGCCGCCAGCTCGATATGGCCCATGCGCTCGCGCCGGACGCGCGACAGCGTCACCTCGACCGAGCACTTCTCGCAGATGATGCCCTTGTACTTCATCCGCTTGTACTTGCCGCACAAGCACTCGTAGTCCTTGATCGGCCCGAAGATGCGCGCGCAGAACAGGCCGTCACGCTCCGGCTTGAAGGTACGGTAGTTGATGGTCTCGGGCTTCTTGATCTCGCCGTACGACCAGGACAGAATCTTCTCCGGAGACGCGATCGAAATCCGAATCTGGTCGAAGACCTGAGCCGGCGTCGTCGGATTGAAAAGATTCATAATCTCTTGATTCATGGTCTTCTCCTCGCGTGCCGATCGTCACCGGCAGCAAATTCGAAAGTTTTTGTCAGCGCGCGCCCCGCTCAACGTCCGAGAAGGGTGCGAAGGCCCGGCGCGGTTCGCGCCGGGCATAAATCACAGCGTTACTCGGCCGCTTCCGACGTCGGCGCCGGTCCCACCTTGGAATTGTGCAGATCGACGTTGAGGCCGAGCGAGCGCATTTCCTTGACCAGCACGTTGAACGATTCCGGAATACCGGCCTCGAAGGTGTCGTCGCCGCGCACGATCGCCTCGTACACCTTGGTACGGCCGGCGACGTCGTCCGACTTCACGGTCAGCATCTCCTGCAGCGTGTAGGCGGCGCCGTAGGCTTCCAGCGCCCAGACCTCCATTTCGCCGAAGCGCTGGCCGCCGAACTGCGCCTTGCCGCCCAGCGGCTGCTGGGTGACGAGCGAGTACGGACCGATCGAACGCGCGTGGATCTTGTCGTCCACGAGATGGTGCAGCTTGAGCATGTAGATGTAGCCCATCGTCACCTTGCGATCGAACGCATCGCCGGTTCGGCCGTCATAGACGGTCGACTGGCCGGAGGCGTCGAAGCCCGCGAGCTTCAGCATCTCCTCGATGTCCGCTTCCTTGGCGCCGTCGAACACCGGCGTTGCGATCGGCACGCCGTGGCTGAGGTTGCGGCCAAGCTCGAGCAGCTCGTTGTCGTTCAGCGACTTGATGGTTTCATCCTCGCCGTAGATCTTCTTCAGGGTCTCGCGCAGCGGCTTGAGATCCTGCCTCTGATAATAGGCGTCGATGGTCTGGCCGATGCGCTTGCCGAGGCCGGCGCAGGCCCAACCGAGATGCGTCTCGAGGATCTGGCCGACGTTCATGCGCGAGGGCACGCCGAGCGGGTTGAGCACGATGTCGGCATGCGTACCGTCCTCGAGGAACGGCATGTCCTCGATCGGCACGATCTTCGACACCACGCCCTTGTTGCCGTGACGGCCGGCCATCTTGTCGCCGGGCTGGATCTTGCGCTTCACCGCGACGAAGACCTTGACCATCTTCATCACGCCGGGCGGCAGCTCGTCGCCGCGCTGCAGCTTCTCGACCTTGTCGAGGAAGCGCTGTTCGAGGCCCTTCTTCGACTCGTCGTACTGCTTCCGCATGGCCTCGATCTCGGCCATCAGCTTGTCGTTCGGCGAGGCGAACAGCCACCACTGCGACTTCGGATACTCGTCGAGCACCGCGCGGGTGATCTTGGTATCCTTCTTGAAGCCCTTGGGGCCGGCAATGCCCTGGCGGTTCTCCAGGAGCTCGGCGAGGCGGTTATAGACGTTGCGGTCCAGGATCGCCTGCTCGTCGTCGCGGTCCTTGGCCAGACGCTCGATCTCCTCGCGCTCGATCGCCAGCGCACGCTCGTCCTTGTCGACGCCGTGGCGGTTGAACACGCGGACTTCCACGATGGTGCCCTGCACGCCCGGAGGCACGCGCAGCGAGGTATCGCGGACGTCGGAGGCCTTCTCGCCGAAGATGGCGCGGAGCAGCTTCTCTTCCGGCGTCATCGGGCTCTCGCCCTTCGGCGTGATCTTGCCGACCAGGATGTCGCCGGCGCGGACTTCCGCACCGATGTAGACGATGCCGGCTTCGTCGAGGTTCTTCAGCGCTTCTTCCGAGACGTTCGGAATGTCGCGGGTGATTTCCTCAGGGCCGAGCTTGGTGTCGCGAGCCATCACCTCGAATTCTTCAATATGAATTGAGGTAAACACGTCGTCCTTCACGATCCGCTCGGAGAGCAGGATCGAGTCTTCGAAGTTGTAGCCGTTCCACGGCATGAACGCGACCAGCACGTTGCGGCCGAGCGCGAGCTCGCCGAGATCGGTCGACGGACCGTCAGCGATGATGTCGCCCTTCTTGACGATGTCGCCGACCTTCACCAGCGGACGCTGGTTGATGCAGGTCGACTGGTTCGAGCGCTGGTACTTCATCAGCCGGTAGATATCGACGCCCGACTTGGTCGGATCGAGATCCTCGGTGGCGCGGATCACGACGCGGGTGGCGTCGATCTGGTCGATCACGCCCGAACGGCGGGCTGCGATCGCAGCACCGGAGTCACGGGCGACCACGCCTTCCATGCCGGTGCCGACGAACGGCGCCTCGGCACGAACCAGCGGCACCGCCTGGCGCTGCATGTTCGAGCCCATCAGCGCGCGGTTGGCGTCGTCGTTCTCGAGGAACGGGATCAGCGCCGCGGCGACCGAAACCAGCTGCTTCGGCGACACGTCCATGTAGTCGACCTTGTCCGGCGTCACCGGCAGCACTTCGCCGGCATGACGGCAGACCACCAGATCGTCGGTGAAGCGGCCCTTGGCATCGAGCGGCACGTTGGCCTGCGCGACGCGGTAGCGGCCCTCTTCCATCGCCGACAGATAGACCACCTCATCGGTGACCCGGCCGTCCTTGATCTTGCGATAGGGCGTCTCGACGAAGCCGTATTTGTTGACGCGCGCGAACGTCGCCAGCGAGTTGATCAGGCCGATGTTCGGACCTTCCGGCGTCTCGATCGGGCAGATCCGGCCGTAATGCGTCGGATGCACGTCGCGGACTTCGAAGCCGGCACGCTCGCGGGTCAGACCACCCGGGCCGAGCGCCGACAGGCGCCG
>ERZ1029858.87-NODE-87-length-48906-cov-15.861866_pt1 | contig 48906 bp, 42 predicted proteins | sample MGYA00519237_ERZ1029858 | MGnify/ENA primary metagenome ERZ1029858 (study PRJEB33666, sample SAMEA4610919) | skin metagenome | biome: Human-associated habitat; feature: Malodor aspect; material: skin | place: Philippines | collected 2015-08 ...
GGCGAAGATGCCGCCGCCGCCACCGCCGCCGATACCACCCGCGCCGCCGAAGCCGATCAGCGTGCCCGAAGGGCCGCCGCCGACCGAGTTGCCGCCACCGATGCCGCCGCCGCCGCCGCCGACGCCGCCGGCACCACCGCCACCATTTGCGCCGCCGGAGGCATGCGCGCCGTAGCCGATGCCGCCGTAGTTGTCGGCGCTCTGTCCGCCGCCTGGACCGACGACGGTCGCCGGCGTGCCGCTGGAACCCTGCGCGCCTGTTGAAGGATGCTGGCTATCAGAGCCGGCTTCGCTGTAACCGTTGGCGCCATTGCCGTGGTCGCCATAATAGTCGTGACCGCCGAAGCCGCCGCCACCACCGCCGCCGCCATTGCCACTGCCGCCATCGGCACCGATGCCGCCGCCACCGCCGCCACCGCCGGCCGGATCGACCGCGCCACCATTGCCGCCCTTGGCGGCGTTGTTGCCGAAATTGACATTGTTGAGCGTGACGTCGGCGTTCTGCCCGACGAACAGGCCGCCGCCGAGACCCGCACCGCCGCCACCGCCGCCGGTGCCGCCATTACCGCCGCTCGCAACCGCATTGATGATGGTGAGGTTCTTGAACGTCACCTTGCCCGCGGTGACGACGAAGCCCTGATAACCGCGCGCGTCGATGACGTCGCTGTAGTCCTGCCCGCCGAGCTGATTGTTGTAGTCGGAGTTGCCGTCGAAGGTGAGCGTCGAGCCGTTCATCAGGTTGATGACCGGCAGATCGTCGAGCAGCTGCAACGTGCGGGCACTGGAAGAGAGCGAGAAGTTGATGACGTAATCGGTGTTGGCCGCAGCGAGGCCGCCGCCGACGCTGATCGCCGAGATCGCGTTGTAGAGCTGGGTGTAATCGTGGACGGGATCGCTGGTCGTCAGCGTCAGAACAACCGGATTCGACACAAGGACCTCGGCAATATGCGTGAGCGACCGCGCTTCGGCCGCTATTTCGAAAAATTGCCGATTAGTTTGCTTGCGCCGCAAGTCATTGGCAATAATAACAAATTCTCATTCCGCGCACGGAGTTGCGATGGTCAATGGGTAAGGTTGACGGGCGCGGAGAGCGCGCTGCGCAGGTTCTGGCGCCAATCTTCATCGCGATCGGCGATCCGGCGATGGCGCGGCGGGCGCCCAACGATGTGAAACACGCGGCATGACGATGCGCGCAGTGAGAAGTGCCGCGACAAAATGTTCAGCGGCGCATCGCCGAGCCGTGTCGGCCCCATCGATGCGGTCTCGCCTGTGGCTCCGAAACGATCTTTCGGCCAGACTGTTCGTGTTGGCGAACACGCCCCGAACGGCGTGTGCCGGAGCGACGAGTGCAGCATGACGTCTCCACGCGATAGAGCATGTCCTCGCCGTCAGCGGACGGTTGCGATGACAGCGTGTGCGCTTGCGATCGCCGCATGCATCGGACGCGCCGAAGCGGCCGGGTGCAATTTCGAGATTCAGGGCGAAGGTCGCGTCACCGCCGTCGTCGACGCACGCAGCCTGCGGCTGGACGACGGCCGCGAGGTCAGGCTCGCCGGGATCGAGGTGGCCGACCGGGCGAAGGCCACCGCAGCGCTGGGCGCGCTGCTGGCCGGCCGAGAGGTGACGTTGCGCGGACAGGACGACACGCCGGACCGCTATGGCCGGCAACCGGCCTACGCATTCCTCGAAGGCAGCGAGACGCCCGTACAAAGAGAGTTGCTGCGCCAGGGCGTCGCGCTGGTGTCGTCCGACATCGCCGACAAGGATTGCGCCGCGGCGCTGATGGCGGCGGAAGGCGAGGCGCGCGCCGCCCGATCGGGAACCTGGGCGGAGGCCACGGTCATAAAAAACGCTGAAAGTCCGGACGATATTTTGGCCGGGATCGGGCGTTTTACCGTGGTCGAGGGCAGGGTTTTGTCCGTGCGCCAGGCGGGCGCGACGACTTACCTGAATTTCGGCCGAAACTGGACACGGGACTTTGCTCTGACTATTTCAAGGCGCATAGTCCCTGCGTTCGAGGCGGCCGGGCTTGCGCCCAAGTCTCTGGAAAATCGCAGGATTCGTGTGCGAGGCTGGGTGGAAGCGCGACGTGGGCCGCGAATCGAATTGCTCCGGGTGGGGCAGATTGAAGTGCTCGGCGGGAACTAGAGGCTCTGGCTACAGCCCGGCCGATTCACGGGACAATTTGTGAGTTTTTGACGTGATTGAGCGCGCTGGACGGCGTGAAGATGGGACTGGCCGCCGCCTTTCGGCAGCGCCTGCGCTCGTCTGCGCGGCCCTCACGCTGTCGGCCTGCGGCAATGTCGGCCGGTTCGAGCAGGTCACCCCGGCGGCGGCGGCGGCGCCGGTGAAGCCGAACCGGGTGGTGCAGCAGACGCCCAACAGCGAGCGCGAGCATGAGCGCATCCTGTCGTCCTATGGCGGCGCCTATGACGACCCCAAGCTCGAGGCCTTGATCAGCAAGACCGTCGAGCGGCTGGTCGCCGCCTCCGAGCGGCCCGACCAGGCCTACAAGGTCACGATCCTCAATTCCGGCGCGGTCAACGCCTTCGCGTTGCCGACCGGCCAGCTCTACGTCACCCGCGGTCTCATCGCACTCGCCAGCGACACCTCCGAGCTCTCCTCGGTGCTGAGCCACGAGATGGCGCATGTGCTGGCCAAACACGCCGCGATGCGCGAGGACCAGGCGCGCCAGGCGGCGGTGGTGACGCGCGTCGTCACCGACATGAGCACCGACCCCGATCTGACGGCGCTGGCGCTCGCCAAGACCAAGCTGACGATGGCGAGCTTCTCCCGGCAGCAGGAGTTCGAGGCCGACGGCATCGGCGTCGGGATCGCCGCGCGCGCGCATTTCGATCCCTACGGCGCGGCACGCTTCCTGACCGCGATGGAGCGCAACGCCGCGCTCAAGGTCGGCAAGACCGCACTTGATCCGCGTGCGCAGGATTTCACCTCGTCGCATCCGGCGACACCGGAGCGCATCGCCAATGCGCAGACCACCGCGCGGCAATACTCCTCGCCCGAGAACGACGAGCGCGACCGCGAGACTTATCTCGCCGCGATCGACAACATCGTCTATGGCGAGGACCCCAGCGAAGGTTTTGTCCGTGGCCGCAGATTCCTGCATCCGAAGCTCGGCTTCACCTTCACCGCGCCCGAGAATTTCACGCTCGACAACACCGCGCAGGCCGTGATCGGCGTCCGCGAGGGCGGCAGCCAGGCGATGCGCTTCGACGTGGTGCGGGTGCCGGCCGAACAGTCGCTCGGCGACTATCTGAATTCCGGCTGGATGGAAGGCGTCGAGAAGTCGTCGACCGAGGACCTCAACATCAACGGCTTTCCGGCCGCGTCAGCCACGGCGCATGGCGACCAGTGGCAGTTCAAGGTCTATGCGCTGCGCTTCGGCAGCGACGTCTACCGCTTCATCTTCGCCGCCAAGCAGAAATCCACCGAGAGCGAGCGCAACGCGCGCGAGACCGTCAATTCATTCCGTCGCCTGACGCTGGATGAGATCCAGGCCGCACGGCCGCTGCGCATCAAGGTCATCACCGTACAGCCCGGCGACACCGTGGAATCGCTGTCGCACCGCATGGCCGGCGTCGATCATCCGGCCGAGCGCTTCCGGATGCTCAACGGCCTCGACGCGCATGCCCAGGTGAAGCCGCGCGACCGCGTCAAGATCGTGGTGGATTGAGGCTGCGTTGGCGCATCGCCGCCGCCGTCGTCCCGGCGAAAGCCGGGACCCATAACCACCGTCGTTCATTGTCGGACGAAGCTGGGGCCACAGCGCGCTCGAACAACGCAGCCCTGTGGTTATGGGTCCCGGCGTTCGCCGGGACGACGGAGAGAGAAAACGGCCTACTTCGCCTTCTCCTTGAGGAAGGCGATGATGTCGGCCCGATCCCTCGGATCCTGAACCTCGTAGAACATCTTGGTGCCCGGAACCATCGCATCGGGACCGGTCAGCCATTTGTCGAGATTGGCCTCGGTCCACACGATCTTCGAGTTCTTCAACGCAGGCGAGTAATTGTAGCCTGCGACCGATCCGGCAAGCCGGCCGACGACACCCTTGTGCATCGGTCCGACGTCGTTCTTCTCGATCGAATGGCAATCGCCGCAGCCCTGATACAGCGTGGCGCCGCGCGCGGCATCTCCCGCCGCACGGGCGCTGTTCAGGGCGAGCAGGATCGCGATCGCCGCCATCGCGGCGGTTTTGGCGTGCCGCGGCGCCAGCGCGCCTGCGATCGAACGGATGGTCATTCCCGGGGGTCTCCTGTTTGTCACCACAACAGGAGCAGCCCCACCGGCGATCTATTCCCGGGAATTCCGCCGGTTCGCGATTGAGCTGGACGCAAGCCGGATCGATCGCCGAGAATGGCAGTTGTTGCCGAAGTTTTTTCCCGCCCGCGTGGAATATCCGCGCGGCCCACCGATCTCAATTCGCAGCTGCCACCTCCGCAGCGGCGCCGGGCTATTGGAGCATCCCCAGTGTTTCGCAATCGGCTCGGCGCCGTCGCTCGACTTGCCGGACTCGCGTGCATGCTGCTCGCTGCGCTCACAGCCGCAGCAGCCACCACCGCCGCGCGCGCGGACGGCTGCCCCAGGTCGAGCGACGAAATTGCGACCGACCGGCCCGACGTCACCAATTCAAGTATCGTCGTGCCGGTCGGGAGCCTGCAGAGCGAGAACGGCGTCAATGCCACCGGCCGCTCCGCCGGCCGCAGCGTCGACGGCAGCAACAGCCGCTGGCGGCTCGGGATCGCGCCCTGCCTCGAGGTGCTGGTCGACCTGCCGAGCTGGTCCGGCAGCGTGAAATCGCCCGGCGTATCGGGCTTTTCCGACGTCGCGCCCGGCATCAAATGGCAGATCAGCCCGCTGCCGGGGAAGATCGCCCTGTCGATCACCGCCGGCGTCGCGCTGCCAACCGGCGCGACTACGATCGTCGGTCGTGGCGCGCAGCCCTACATCCAGCTGCCATGGTCATGGGAGCTGCATGACGGCTGGGGCGTCAGCGGCATGTTCACGGAATTCTTCCACCCTGCCGAGCTGACCGGCCGGCAGGTGTCGGAAGCGACCTTCGTGATCGAGAAGAAGCTGACCGAGCGGATCAGCATGTTCACCGAATATGTCGGCGACTATCCGGGCGGCGCGCGGCCGACCCAGCTGATCAATTCCGGCGGCGTCTACCGGATCACGCCGACCCAGCAGCTCGATCTTCATGTCGCGTTCGGGCTCAACCGCAACTCACCGAACTACATTGTCGGCCTCGGCTATTCGTTCCGCGTCGACGGATTGTTCCGGTAACGAAGGTCCGTGGCCCGGATGCAGCGCAGCGCAATCCGGGCCACAAGACGAACGAGGCTGCCTGATCAATTGACTTCGGCTTCGCGCAGGCCGCTCAGCCACAGCGCCAGCAGCGTCCACACCGCGCCGGACAGCAGATAGGCGCCGGCCGAGATCAGGCCGAAATGGGTGGCGAGCAGCAGCGCTGCGAGCGGCGCGAAGCCGGCGCCGAACAGCCAGGCGAAATCCGAGGTCAACGCCGAGGCGGTGTAGCGATAGTTGCGCGCGAAGCTCGAGGCGATCGCGCCCGACGACTGGCCGAACGACAGGCCGAGCAGCACGAAGCCGAGCACCATGTACACCGTTTCGCCGAACGCACCGGCGTCGAGCAGTTGCGGCGCAAAACCGCTATAGACCGCAATCGCGACCGCCGAGCCAAGCAGCAGCGGCTTGCGTCCGACGCGGTCGGCGATCATGCCGGAAGCGACGATCGCAACGACGCCGACCATGGCGCCGATCATCTCGATGATCAGGAAGCGCACCGGGCTTTCCCTGGTGAACAGGAACACCCAGGACAGCGGAAACACCGTGACCATGTGGAACAGGGCAAAGCTCGCCAGCGGCGCGAAGGCGCCGAGCAGGATGTGACGGCCTTCCTGCGCGACGGTCTCGCCGACGCGCGCCGGCTCCAGGTCGCGGCTTTCGAACAGCTCGGAATATTCATCGGTCGCCACCATGCGCAGCCGCGCGAACAGCGCCACCACGTTGATGGCGAAGGCGACGAAGAACGGATAGCGCCAGCCCCAATCGAAGAAATCATCCGCCGAGAGGTTGCCGGCGAAGAACGCGAACAGCGCGCTCGCGACGATCAGCCCGAGCGGCGCGCCGAGCTGCGGCACCATCGCGTACCAGCCGCGCTTGTTCGGCGGCGAGTTCATCGCGAGCAACGAGGCGAGGCCATCCCACGCGCCGCCCCAGGCGATGCCCTGCAGGACGCGCGCGGCGGCAAGCAGCCAAATCGCCGCGACGCCGATCGTGTCGTAGCCGGGCAGGAAGGCGATCGCCACCGTCGAGGTACCGAGCAGGAACAGCGCGATGACGAGCTTGGCGCCCTTGCCGTGGCGGCGGTCGACCGCCATGAAGATCACGGTGCCGAGCGGCCGCGCGGCGAACGCCAACGCGAAGATGCCGAATGAATAGAGCGTGCCGGTCAGTTCGTTGACGAACGGGAACACCAGCTTCGGGAACACGATCACCGAGGCGATCGCATAGACGAAGAAATCGAAGAATTCCGAGGTGCGCCCGATGATGACGCCGATGGCGATTTCGCCGGGTTTCGCCTGCCCGTGACCTGACGCGGTCGGGGTGCCGTGAGCCATTGCTGGGGCCTGTGCCATCGCGCCGAAATCCATCCTTAGAGATGCCACCGCAGGCGCTTTGCCACGCGGTCCATCTCACCTTCTGACCTCCCATCCCGCAGTGCAACATTGGACAAATTGTCCAATGTCAACTTTGCTGCATCGCAGCTACCCCTTGGCGGAACTCATAAAATTCAAGTGGGGTGAGCCGTGCGCGCCTTGAAATTATTGGCCTTATTGCCGTTCGCGGCGCTTCTTGGCGGGTGCGATTTCGTCGTCCTGGCGCCGGCGGGCGACATCGCCGCCCAGCAGCGCGACCTCGTCGTCATCTCGACCATCCTGATGCTCATCATCGTGCTTCCGGTGATGGCGCTGACCATCTTCTTCGCCTGGCGCTACCGCCAGTCCAACACCGCGGCACCCTACGAGCCGGAGTGGGATCACTCCACCCAGCTTGAGCTGGTGATCTGGTCCGCCCCGCTGCTGATCATCATTTGCCTCGGCGCGCTGACCTGGATGGGCACCCATCTGCTCGATCCCTATCGCTCGCTCGGCCGCATCGCCGCCGACAAGCCGATCGAGAGCAAGGACGCCCCGCTCAATGTCGAGGTGGTCGCGCTCGATTGGAAGTGGCTGTTCATCTACCCAGATTACGGCGTTGCCGCCGTCAACGAGCTCGCCGCGCCCGTCGACCGCCCGATCCGCTTCCGCATCACGGCCTCGTCCGTGATGAACTCGTTCTACATCCCGGCGCTTGCCGGTCAGATCTACGCCATGCCGGGCATGGAGACCAAGCTGCACGCGGTCGCCAACAAGGAAGGCAGCTTCCGCGGCTTCTCCGCCAATTACAGCGGCGCCGGCTTCTCCGGCATGCACTTCGAATTCAAGAGCCTGTCGGCCGGCGGCTTCGACAAATGGGTCGCCAACGCCAAGGCCAGCACCAACATGCTCGGCCGCAGCGACTATCTGCAGCTCGAGCGTCCGAGCCAGGACGATCCGGTGCGGCTCTACGGCACCGTCGATCGCGATCTATACAAGGCGATCCTCAACATGTGCGTCGAGCCCGGCAAGATGTGCATGAGTGAGATGATGGCGATCGACGCCAAGGGTGGCCTCGGGCGCGAAGGCCTCAACAACACGCTGCCGCTGACTTACGACAAATACGCCCGCCGCGGCGCGCCGCTCGGCACCGAGCCGACCTTCGTCGCCGGCATCTGCTCGATGGACGAGATCAAGAACGCGCCGTCACGCGAGGTCACCGCGCCGCTCGACCTGACGCCGCTGCGCGGCTTCGGGCTGAAGCGTCCGCCGTTCTCGCCCGCGCATCCGTCGTCGACATCCCAGCTGCTCGGCCAGCGTCCGAAATCAGAGTCCTGAGGAGGACCGCATGAATCCCGATCTCGTCAAGATGATCTTCGGCCGCCTCGATCTGGATGCGCTGCCGCTGCATGAGCCGATCCTGGTCGGAACCTTCGCGGTGGTCGCGACCGGCGGCCTCGCGCTGTTCGCGCTCGTCACCTACTTCCGGCTCTGGGGCTATCTGTGGCGCGAGTGGTTCACCACCGTCGACCACAAGCGCATCGGCATCATGTACATGATCCTCGGCATCGTGATGCTGCTGCGCGGCTTTGCCGACGCACTGATGATGCGCATGCAGCAGGCGATCGCGTTTGGCGGCTCTGACGGCTACCTCCCGGCGCATCACTACGACCAGGTCTTCACCGCCCACGGCGTGATCATGATCTTCTTCGTGGCGATGCCGCTGGTGACCGGCTTGATGAACTACGTGGTGCCGCTGCAGATCGGCGCCCGCGACGTCTCCTTCCCGTTCCTCAACAATTTCTCTTTCTGGATGACGGTCGGCGGCGCCGTGCTGGTGATGATGTCGCTGTTCGTCGGCGAATTCGCCCGCACCGGCTGGCTCGCCTACCCGCCGCTGTCGAACATCGGCTACAGTCCTGATGTCGGCGTCGACTATTACATATGGGGACTACAGGTCGCCGGCGTCGGCACGACGCTATCGGGCATCAATCTGGTCTGCACCATCGTCAAGCTGCGCGCGCCGGGCATGACGATGATGAAGATGCCGGTGTTCACCTGGACCTCGCTCTGCACCAACGTCCTGATCGTCGCCTCCTTCCCGGTCTTGACCGCGGTGCTGGCGCTGCTGTCGCTCGACCGCTACGTCGGCACCAACTTCTTCACGAACGACTTCGGCGGCAACCCGATGATGTACGTGAACCTGATCTGGATATGGGGCCATCCGGAGGTCTACATCCTGGTGCTGCCGGCGTTCGGCATCTTCTCCGAGGTGACCGCGACGTTCTCCGGCAAGCGATTGTTCGGCTATACCTCGATGGTCTACGCCACCGTCGTCATCACCATCCTGTCCTACCTGGTCTGGCTGCACCACTTCTTCACGATGGGCTCCGGCGCCAGCGTCAACTCGTTCTTCGGCATCACCACCATGATCATCTCGATCCCGACGGGCGCGAAGATGTTCAACTGGCTGTTCACGATGTACCGCGGCCGCATCCGCTTCGAGCTGCCGATGATGTGGACGGTGGCGTTCATGCTGACCTTCGTGATCGGCGGCATGACCGGCGTGCTGCTCGCGGTGCCGCCGGCCGATTTCGTGCTGCATAACAGCCTGTTCCTGATCGCGCATTTCCACAACGTGATCATCGGCGGCGTGCTGTTCGGCCTGTTCGCCGGCATCAACTACTGGTTCCCGAAGGCCTTCGGCTTCAAGCTCGATCCGTTCTGGGGCAAACTGTCGTTCTGGTTCTGGGTCTCCGGCTTCTACTTCGCCTTCATGCCGCTCTACGTGCTCGGCCTGATGGGCGTGACGCGACGGCTCCGCGTGTTCGACGATCCGTCCCTGCAAATCTGGTTCGTCATCGCCGCCTTCGGCGCCTTCCTGATCCTGCTCGGCATTGGCGCGATGCTGGTGCAGTTCGCGGTCAGCATCCTCAGGCGCGAGCAGCTCAAGGACACCACCGGCGATCCCTGGAATGCGCGGACGCTGGAATGGGCGACCTCGTCACCGCCGCCGGACTACAACTTCGCCTTTACTCCGGTGGTCTACGACAACGACGCCTGGTGGGACATGAAGCGCCGCGGCTACAAGCGTCCGCTGACCGGCTTCAAGCCGATCCACATGCCGTCCAACACCGGCACCGGCATCATCCTCGCCGGCCTTGCAACCGTGATGGGCTTCGCCCTGATCTGGTACATCTGGTGGCTCGCCGCCGTCAGCTTCGTCGCGCTGCTCGCGGTCGCGATCGGCCATACCTTCAACTATCACCGCGACTTCCACATCCCGGCGGATGAGGTGGTGCGGACCGAAGATGCGCGGACGCGCGTTCTCGCCGCGGGAGCCCAGCCATGAGCGTAGCAACCACCCAAATCTCCGTCCAAGGCTCCGAGCCGATATTCCACGTCATCGACGAGCACGATCATCCGGAAGGCGCCAGCACCATGCTGGGCTTCTGGATCTACCTGATGAGCGACTGCCTGATCTTCGCGATGCTGTTCGCGGCCTATGGCGTGCTCGGCGGCAACTATGCCGCCGGCCCGGCGCCGAAGGACCTGTTCGACCTCAAGCTGGTCGCGCTCAACACCACGATGCTGCTGCTCTCCTCGATCACCTATGGCTTCGCCATGCTGACGATGGAGAAGTCGAAGGTCGGCCAGACCCAGCTCTGGCTCGCGATCACCGGCCTGTTCGGCCTCGCCTTCCTCGGCATCGAGCTCACCGAGTTCGCCCACATGATCCATGAGGGCGCGACGCCGCAGCGCAGCGCCTTCCTGTCGTCGTTCTTCACGCTGGTCGGCACCCACGGCCTGCACGTCACCTTCGGCCTGGTCTGGCTGGTGACGCTGATGGTGCAGACCGCGCGTTTCGGCCTGACCACGGCGAACCGGCGCCGCCTGATGTGCCTGTCGATGTTCTGGCACTTCCTCGACGTGGTCTGGATCGGCGTCTTCACCTTCGTCTATCTCCTGGGAATGCTGCGATGACATCAAATTCTCACGCCGACGCTCATACCCTCGAAGCCAATGCCGGCGGCCACGGCCATGACGACCATGGCGGCGCCGCCCACGGCTCGCTGAAGAGCTATCTGATCGGCTTCGGCCTCTCGGTCGTCCTCACGGCCATTCCGTTCTGGCTGGTGATGACCGGGACCATCGCCGACAAGGCGGTCACCGCGCTGATCGTGCTGGTGCTGGCGGCGGTGCAGATCGTGGTCCACATGATCTACTTCCTGCACATGAACACCCGGTCGGAGAACGGCTGGACCATGATGGCGCTGATATTCACCGTGATCATGGTGGTGATCGCGCTGACCGGCTCGCTGTGGGTCATGCATCATCTCAACATCAACATGATGCCGATGCACGACATGAGCCAGATGCCGTGACGATGCGGGGCGCCTCAGGCCCCTCTTCACCTCTCCCGCTTGCGGGGGAGGTCGACGCGCGCGCAGCGCGCGGCGGGTGGGGGCTCCCTCCACTCAATGATTCTTCCGATTCGCGGCGACACCCCCACCCCAGCCCTCCCCCGCAAGCGGGAGAGGGAGTGCAGTCCCGACGCGGGCGCAAGATTGCTCTGCGCCGTTACGTGTTGCTCACGCTCGGCATGCTGGGCGTGGTGCTGCTGAGCGCGCTCGGCGTCTGGCAGATCGAACGCAGGACCTGGAAGCTGGCGCTGATCGAACGGGTCGAGCAGCGCATGCATGCGGCACCGGTCGCCCCGCCGCCGCCCTCGTCATGGCCTGATGTCGCGGCCGCGCGCGACGAATACCGCCGCATCACCGTGCACGGCACCTTCCTGAACGCCGACGAGACGCTGGTGCAGGCTGTGACGAACGAAGGTCCCGGCTTCTGGGTGCTGACCCCACTTCAAACCACGGGCGGAGCCATCGTGCTGGTCAATCGCGGCTTCGTGCCGCCCGACCGACGCGATCCCGCGACGCGCAGCGGCGGCAACCCGCAGGGGCCGGTCAGCGTCACCGGGCTGCTGCGGATGTCGGAACCGAAGGGCGGCTTCCTGCGCAGCAACGATCCGGCGGCCGGCCGCTGGTATTCGCGCGACGTCGCCGCGATCGCCGCCACGCGCGGATTGTCGCAGGTCGCCCCCTACTTCATCGACGCCGATGCGACGCCGAATCCGGGCGGCACCCCCCTCGGCGGACTCACGATCGTGCGGTTTCCGAACAACCACCTGATTTACGCGCTGACATGGTTCGCGCTGGCCTTTATGCTGGCCGGCACGCTCCTGCGCATCGTCAGCAGGAACCGTGCCGGCGCCTCCGATCCAGGGTGGAGTTCAAGGCGCGCCGCCGTGCGCCGCCTGATCGGCGCAGCCCGCAATCTGTCTCGCGACCCAGGCCCAGATGCTCGAGCGCACATCGGATCTGCATGAGGAGAACGCCGCGACCGGCAGGGCCGTGATGCCGTCCGCCGTGAGCGCGGCCGCCGGCATGCCGTTCGATCTCGCAGCACCCGCCGACATCGCGACCAATCGCAAGAACATGGCCCTTTTGGTCCAGTTGCGCTGGATCGCCGTGATCGGCCAGATCATCACCATCGGCTTTGTGCAGTTCTGGATGGGCGTTGCCCTCCCGCTGCTGCCGTTGGCCGCCGTGATCTCCGGGCTGGTGGCCCTCAATGTCGTCAGCCTGCTGTGGCTGCGCTACCGGGCGGACATCAACAACCGCGAGCTCTTGATCGCGCTGGCGCTCGACGTCGCGGCCCTGACCGCCCTGCTCTATCTCAGCGGTGGCGCCACCAATCCCTTCACCTCGCTCTATCTGCTGCAGGTGACGCTCGGCGCGGTGCTGCTCGATGCGCCCTCGACCTGGTCGCTGGTGGCGCTGGTCTGCGTGAACTTCGCCTGGCTGACCAGCTACTACCGCCCGCTGGAGCTCCCGCAGCACGGCTTTGCCGACGCCTTCAACCTCTATATCGCCGGCACCTTCATCGGCCTCGTGCTCGACGCGGTACTGCTCGTGGTGTTCATGACCCGGATCAACCGCAACCTGCGCGATCGCGACCTCCGCCTCGCCGCGCTGCGCCAGCATGCCACCGAGCAGGACCACATCGTCCGGATCGGCCTCTTGGCCTCCGGCGCCGCGCATGAGCTCGGCACGCCACTCGCCTCGCTCTCGGTCATCCTGGGCGACTGGCGCCGGATGCCTGCACTCGCTTCCGATCCCGAGCTGTCGCAGGACCTCGGCGAGATGGAAATCTCGGTGCAGCGCTGCAAGTCGATCGTGACGGGCATCCTGCTATCGGCCGGCGAAGCCCGCGGCGAAGGCTCCTCGCCGACCACGGTGGCGGCGTTCCTGACCGCACTGGTGCAGGAATGGCGGACCACGCGGCCCTCCGCCACGTTGTATTTCCGCAATGCGTTCGGCGCCGACCTGGCGATCGTCTCGGATATCGCGCTCAAGCAGGCGATCTTCAACGTGCTCGACAACGCCGCCGAGGTCTCGCGCGACTGGATCGAGCTGATGGCCGAGCGCAATGCCGACAAGCTGCTGCTGTCGGTGAACGATCGCGGCCCGGGCTTCTCGCGCGAGATGCTTTCACATATCGGCAAGCCGTATCAGTCGACCAAGGGCAACCCCGGCAGCGGCCTCGGCCTGTTCCTGGTCGTCAACGTGGTGCGCAAGCTCGGCGGCGTGGTGACGGCGCGCAACCGGCCGGACATCGGCGCGGCGGTCCGACTCGAGCTGCCGCTCGCGACGCTTGCGATCGGAGACGATCTTGACGGATGACCGCCAGCTCCTGATCGTCGAGGACGATTCCGGCTTTGCCCGTACCCTGAAGCGCTCGTTCGAGCGCCGCGGCTACGGCGTCGCGGTATCGGCCTCGCTCGACGAGGTCCGCGCGCTGCTCGAGCAGCAATCGCCGGGCTATGCGGTGGTCGACCTGAAGCTCGCCGGCGGCGCCTCGGGCCTTGCCTGCGTCGAGGCGCTGCATGCGCATGACCCCGAGATGCTGATCGTGGTGCTGACCGGCTTTGCCAGCATCGCGACCGCGGTGGAGGCGATCAAGCTCGGTGCCTGCCACTACCTCGCAAAACCGTCGAACACCGACGACATCGAGGCCGCATTCCAGAAAGCCGCCGGCAACGCCGCCATCGAGGTCGGCGCGCGGCCGACCTCGATCAAGACGCTGGAATGGGAACGCATCCACCAGACCCTGATCGAAACCGACTTCAACATCTCCGAAGCCGCCCGCCGCCTCGGCATGCACCGCCGCACGCTGGCGCGGAAGCTGGAGAAGCAGCGGGTGAGGTAGCAACTCCATCCACGGCTACCTACGAGGACCGCGGCCGCAGCATCAAGCAGCGCTCATGTTGAGCGCGCGGCGCGGCAGCAGCAGCGGGGTCAGGAGCATCAGCAGGCCACTGAGCGCAATCGCCGTGCGCACGCCGGCAAGGCCCGCCAGCACGCCCCACAGCGCCGTCAGCAGCGCGGTCATCGCCAGGCTCGAGATCGACCAGGCCGCCAGCATCCGCGCGGTCCGCTCCATTTCGATATGGCCGAGGCGATAGGCCGCCAGCACCGGATTGAAGACGCCGGCGCAGGTGACGAGGCCGAGCTGAAGACAGAGCACCACCACGATGCCGGCCGTGCCGCCAGGTATGAAGGCAAGGCCGAGCGACCAGCACGCGCGCAGCGCACCGGCAGCGAGCAGGATGTTGTGCTGCCCGAACCGCGCCGCCAGCACCGGCGCCAACCGTGCGCCGAGCAGCCCGCCGACGCAGGGCGCCCCGAAAGCGAGGCCGTATTGCCACGGCGCGAATGCGAGATCGCGGAGCATGAGCAGCGCCAGCGGCGGTGCCGTCGCCATGATCAGGCCATTGACCAGCACGGTGTTGAGGAACAGCGACCGCAGCACCGGATGTGCCAGGATGTATCGCCATCCCGCGAGCAGATCGGTCATGCTGTAGGACGGCGCCGCGCGCCGTGCGGGCTCCGGCTCGGTCGCGCCGATCGAACGAATTCCGGCCGCCGATAACAGGAAGCTGACGGCATCGGCGATCACGGTGACGACCGGACCGAACAGACCGATCGCGACGCCGCCGAGCGGCGGGCCGACCGCGGTCGCCATCCACATGGTGGATTCGAGCCGCGCGTTGGCGAGCACCAGATCCTCGCGCCTGACCAGGCTCTTCAGGCAGGCGCCGCTCGCTGCACGGAACGTGATGTCTGCGGCCGCCGCGATCACCGACACGATGACGAGCTGGATGAAGCTGAGCTGGCCGAGCGCGAATGCGATCGGGACGCTCATCATCGCGGCAAAGCGGATCAGGTCCATTGCGATCATCACCGGCCGCTTACGGCGGAATTCGACCCACGGCCCGAGCGGCACCGCCAGCACGGCACCGGCCAGCATCCCGACCGCAGCGAGTGCAGAGACCGCCGCCGGCCCGACATGCAGCACGAGGATTGCGATCAGCGGGAAGGCATCGAAGGCCAGTCGCGTGCCGAGCGACGAAACCGCGAACGCGGCCCACAGCGTGTCGAACCCGCGCCCCAGCGATCGTCCCGCAAGCATGCCGCGCCCCTTGCCGGCGCGATATCGCCGCCAGCGCGCCGCAAGAGGTCATGAGTCGCGGCGATCCGCCAAGCGGCAATTGCGCAAGGCTGCGTGGCGCGCGCGGAGCACAGTTCCGCGCTGCGCCGCTTGACGGAGGACCGTGGCGCGACGGAAGTCTGCTTCAGACAGCAAAAAGCCCGGTCTTGCGACCGGGCTTTTGTTTTTCAGTCCGTCGAACCCTTTCAGGCCGCCTCGTCCTCGACGGCGGTATCGTCGCCATCGTTGTCGAGATCCTCACCGTCGGCATCGCCCTCGGCGTCGCCTTCAGCAGATTCGGCCTTGGCGCCGCGGCGCGGGCTCTTGGCGAGCTGGCCTTCGATCTCCTTGATCGCCTCGGTCTCGGTCGAATGCTGGACCACGGCGATCTCGCGCGACAGACGGTCGAGCGCCGCTTCATAGAGCTGGCGTTCGCTGTAGGACTGCTCGGGCTGCGATTCCGAACGATAGAGATCGCGGACCACCTCGGCGATCGCGACGATGTCGCCCGAATTGATCTTCGCTTCGTATTCCTGGGCGCGGCGCGACCACATCGTGCGCTTGACGCGGGCGCGGCCCTTCAGCGTCTCCAGCGCCTTCTTGACCAGCGCCGGCTCCGACAGCTTGCGCATGCCGACATTGGCGACCTTCGCCGTAGGCACCCGCAGCGTCATCTTGTCCTTCATGAAGTTGATCACGAACAGCTCGAGCTTGGCGCCCGCGATCTCCTGCTCCTCGATGGCCAGGATCTGGCCGACGCCGTGAGCGGGATAGACGACGAATTCATTGGCCTTGAAGCCCTGACGCTGGGTCACGACCTTCTTCGGCTCCTCGACGCGCGGCGCGGCGGCCGGCTTGGCGGCAACCTTCGGAGCGGCGGCGGGGACGGCAGCCTTCGGAGCAGCCGGCTTCGGCGCAGCAGCAGCAGTTTTGGGGGCGACCTTCGCGGCGGCAGCGGGTTTCGCAGCCGTCGCCTTCGCGGCAGGCTTGGCAGTCTTTTCTGGCATCACGCTTCTTTTGTTCTTTGAGGACTTTGCAGCCGCCGCCTTCTTAGGCCCCTTCACGGACGCCTTGGCACGGCCCTTGGTTGCGCTGCGAGCAACGACAGCGGCTTTTTTCGTCGTCTTTGAAGCACTCTTTTTACGCGTTTTCTGTGACACAGCCTGCGCGCGGAAACTGCCACGCCCCTGTTCGATGTTGCGGGAACCTCGAAGCCACAAGGTACGCATGGCAGGGGGTTCTTGGCCTGTAATGTGCTGAATATAGCACATTTTCCGCAAAAATCAATGATTTACGCCCGATTCCGGGCATAACAGGGGATCCTCAGGTCATATGTCCGTCATTAGGGTTAAATCCGCGGCCGAACGGACGGCTGCGGCAGGCCAAGCCTGCCCTTATCGGGGTAGTCCCGAAGAGGTAAGGCGAATCAGTCGCCGCTGCCCGGATTCGGAGAAAAATATTTCTCGAACTTGCCTTCCTTGCCTTCCCACTCCTTGGCGTCTTCGGGCGAGTCCTTCTTCTGGGTGATGTTCGGCCAGCTCTTGGCGTAGTCGCGGTTGACCTCGAGCCACTTTTCCAGGCCCGGCTCGGTGTCCGGCTTGATGGCGTCGGCCGGACATTCCGGCTCGCATACGCCGCAATCGATGCATTCGTCAGGATGGATGACCAGCATGTTCTCGCCCTCGTAGAAGCAATCGACGGGGCAGACCTCGACGCAGTCGGTATATTTACACTTGATGCAGGCTTCAGTGACGACGTAGGTCATCCAAAACTCCGAAACGATCCACTTTTTCTGGGGTTGCGTAGCGCAGGAATACCGGAGCCGCAAGGGAAGCCGGCCCCGAAAAACACCTGCATTCTGGCGACCCTGCCAGCCGGTTTTGTTGGGAGCATGATCCTATCGCGCGTCCGGCCCCACAGTCCGGATCATGCTTCGGCCGAAATAACAGACGTGAGATAACTACTCCTTACCGGCTTGCAAATTGCTCCCTTGCAAATCCTCGTACAGCTCGCGCGCCGAACTGGCATCGCCGCGCCGCTCGGCAAAGCCGATCACCTTGAGCACCCGGACGCTGTTGTCGAGCGCAACGGTGATGACATCGCCCGGCTTCACCGCATGGCCCGGCGATTTCTCGCGCGTGCCGTTGAGGCGGACATGACCTGATGCGACGAGCTCGGCCGCGCTGGTGCGGGCCTTCACCACCCGCGCGTGCCACAGCCATTTATCGAGCCGCTGTCGATCCAAGCTTCAGACCAGGGTTGCACTATTCCTTCCGGCCGGCGAGCTGCTCCTTCAGGGCAGCGAGCTTGGCGAAGGGCGAGTTGGGATCGATCGGCCGGTCGCGCTCGCGCGGCGCACTCGAGGCATAGGGCCGGTGCGACGGTCCGCTCTCGCGTTTGTCGCGGCCGCCCTTGTCGCGGCCGCCGCGGTCACGATCACCGCGCTCGCCCTTGCGATCGCCGCCGCCGAACTTGTTGTCGCGGCGCCGCTCGTTGTTGTCGCGATCGCGACCCTTGCCTTCGAAGCCCTTGCCTTCGAAGCGCTCGCGGCGCTGGCCGCGGTCGTCACGATTATCCTGGCGATTGTCGCGCGCCGGTGCGCCGTCGGCAGGCGCGGCCGCGGCTGCGGTCGCATCGGCCGGTGCGCCGGGGCGCGGCGTGCGGAAATCCTGATGGCGGCGCGGACGGCGATGATGCTCGCGCTTCTCGCCCTCGCCGCCGCCTTCCGCGGCCTGTGCGCCCTCGGCGGGCTTGCCCTGGTGGCGGCCGCGGTTGCGGTCGTGACCGCCGCGATGATGCGGACGGCGCTCGTCGGAGCGGCCGCCGGGACGCCAGACTTCGACCAGTTGCGGCTCAGCCGGCGTCTCCGCTGGCGCAGGAGCGGCCTCGGCAGTTGCGGCCTCGGTGCCCGCGGTCTGCGCCGGTGCCTCAGCGGTGGCCCCGGACGGCGCCTCCGCAGCGGCTTCCACCGCAGGCGCAGCTTCGGAAGCGGGCACCTCGGCAACTGGCTGTTCGGCGAGAGCGGCAGGCTCCGCGGCAACTTCCGCCACGGGCTCGGGTTCGGGCCTGGTCTCGATCACGACCGGCGTCGCCTCGCTGGCGACGACCTCGGCGAAGCCGACGTCGGGCAGCAATGCGGCCGACGGCGCGGGATCGCCGGACACGACCTGATCCGTCGCAGCCTCCGGCGCATCGGCCGTGAGCTCGGCGGCGGCCTCGGCCGGCGCATCGACGGCGGCGTCAGAACCGGCCTCGACCGACGCTTCGGCAGCTGGTGCCTCGGTGGTCTCGGCGGCGACCGTCTCGGTGGCCTCGACCGGCGTGGCCGCGACGGGCTTCGGCGGCAACGGCGGACGACGGTCCATGCGGTAGCCGAGCGCGCGCAGGATCGAAGCAAAGTCTTCGCCGGCGGAGCCGGTCAGCGAGGTCATCGCCTGGGTCACGACAAAGCCGCGGCCGTCGAACGCACCGGCGGGCTTCTCGCCAGGCGAGGTCTCGCGCCAGGCCAGCGCCGGGCGGATCAGATCGGCGAGCCGCTCCAGGATGTCGACGCGCACCGCGCGCTCGCCGCACTGGCGATAGCCGAGCACGCGATAGCCATCGCGCGGCAGGGCCTTGTCGACCGGGAACGAGGTACGGCCGCTGGAGGCAAGATGCTGCACATTCGACAGCGCAGCCATGTCGACATTGCTCTGCTTCTCGGCCCACAGCAGCGAAGCCAGCGAGCGCGCCGCGGGCTTCAACAGTTGCGGGAAATAGATGTGGTAGGCGCCGAAGCGTACGCCGTATTTGCGCAGCGCCGCGCGCGAGGGCTGGTCGAGATCCTTCATCTCGGCCGCGATCTTGGTGCGCTCCAGCACGCCGAGCGCCTCGACCAGCTGGAAGGCGATGCCGCGGGCGATGCCCTGCAGATCCTCGGCCTTGGACAGTTCGAACAGCGGCCCGAGCAGCTTCTCGATATGCGTCTTGAGCCAGAGGTCGAGCCTCGTCTGCACCGCCTCGCGCGAGGCGCCGGTCAGCCGCTCGTCGGAAATGATGCGCAGCCGCGGATGCAGCGCGTCGTCGGCGGCGACCAGCTTGGCGACCGCATCGCCGGTCCAGCGGATGGTGCCGTCGGAGGTCAGCACGAACTGCTCGTCGGGCGCCGCACCCAGTTTCTCCGCGCGCGCATCGATCTCGCGCGCCAGCACCTGCTGGGCGGCGGCTTGCAGCGCCTTGGCGTCGCTGCCGGCCTCGGCCGCATCAGGTGCGAAGGTGAAACCATCGAGCCGGCCGATCGCATGGCCTTCCACGATCACTTCACCGGTCTTGCCAATTTCCGTATTCAAAACTGAGTTCTCCCGCAGGCGGCGCATCAATACACTGGTCCGCCTGTCAACGAAACGCTCCGTGAGCCGTTCATGCAGCGCATCGGACAATTTATTTTCGAGCTCGCGCGTGATCCCCTGCCAATGGTCCGGGTCGTAGAGCCAGTCCGGCCGGTTGGCAACAAAGGTCCAGGTCCGGATCTGCGCGATCCGGCCCGATAGCGTGTCGATATCGCCGTCGGTCCGGTTGGCCTGGTCGACCTGGGCCGCAAACCATGCGTCAGGGATACGACCCTTTTGCATCAGGAAGCCGTACAGCGTGGTCACGAGTTCGGCATGGGCGGCCGGCGACAGCTTTCGGTAGTCCGGAACCTGGCAGGCCTCCCATAGCCGCTCCACGGCCTTCGGCCCATGCGCCCATTCGCGCACCTCGGCATCGCGTGCGACATGTTCGAGCACGCGCTGGTCCTCGGCGACCGGCGCTCGCGTCAGTGCCTCATGATTGGGCGCCTGCGCCAGTGACACCTGGAGCGCGCCGAGCGAGGAGAAATCCAGCCTGGCGTTGCGCCACTGCAGCATCTTGACGCTGTCGAAGGTGTGGTTCTGCAGCGCATTGACGAGCTCGGGCTCGAACGGCGCGCAACGCCCCGTCGTACCAAATGTGCCGTTGCGCGTCGCGCGCCCGGCGCGGCCGGCGATCTGGGCGAATTCGGCCGGCGTCAGCCGGCGGAATTGATAGCCGTCATACTTGCGGTCGGAGGCGAAGGCGACGTGATCGACGTCGAGATTGAGCCCCATGCCGACTGCGTCGGTGGCGACGAGGTAATCGACATCACCGTTCTGGAACATCGCGACCTGCGCATTGCGCGTGCGCGGTGACAGCGAGCCCAGCACCACAGCCGCGCCGCCATGCTGACGGCGGATCAATTCGGCGATCGCGTAGACTTCATCGGCGGAGAACGCGACGATCGCCGTGCGCCGCGGCTGCCGCGTGATCTTGCGGTCGCCGGCGAATTCGAGCTGCGACAGCCTCGGCCGCGTGATGATCGAGGCGCCCGGCAACAGCCGCTCTATGATCGGACGCATTGTCGCAGCGCCCAGCAGCAGCGTCTCGTCGCGGCCGCGGCGGTTGAGGATGCGGTCGGTGAACACGTGCCCGCGCTCCAGATCGGCGGCGATCTGGATCTCGTCGACGGCGAGAAAGGATACATCGAGATCGCGCGGCATCGCCTCGACCGTCGAGACCCAGAAGCGCGGCGCCTTCGGCTTGATCTTCTCCTCGCCGGTCACCAGCGCGACATTGTCGACACCGGCGCGATCGACGATCTTGTTGTAGACCTCGCGCGCGAGCAGCCGCAGCGGGAGGCCGATGAGGCCCGACGAATGCGCCAGCATGCGCTCGATGGCGAGATGCGTCTTGCCGGTGTTGGTCGGGCCCAGCACCGCGGTGACACCAGCACCGGGCACGCGGTCATTTCCGAACGAAGTTGAGAAAGCCATATTTTGCAGGTGTTTCTTGTTGCGGCAGCCGACTGTCTGTCAGCCGTCATTGCGAGGAGCGAAGCGACGAAGCAATCCATCCATCCGCGCATACCCGAAGCATGGATTGCTTCGCTTCGCTCGCAATGACGGAAAAGCAGTCATGGACACCATCTGAGGCCGAATCTGTCTCACAATGCGACGCTTTCCGCGCCGTTCTTAAGCTTCGGAACGAGTCTAGAACGAATCGCGGCCGAATCGGTGACTCCATTCCAGGCCTGAAACGTTCACCGCAACATCTCGGGTAGGCTGACGGCGGCGGCACTAGATCAAGTTTGAGAGGGCTCCACAAGCAGGGGATATGCGGACTGAATTCCTTAAGTTCCAGGGGTGGCCGAGTCGAATCAGAACCGGGCAAGAGTCAACCGGATTCCATGACGTTTGTTGCATGCCGTGGCCGTGGCGCTCGCGCAGCGCCTCCGAAGCACCCTCTCCCACAAGGGGGGAAGCGAAGAGAGGCTACTGCGTCTTCGCCACGCGCGGCGGCGCGGCTGTGGTGACGAACGAGGTCGCTTCCAGCATGGCCTGGCCGAGCGGAGTCGGGATCGTCATGCGGAACGGCACCAGCAGGCGGGTGCCCGCGATCGGCACGAAGGCGATCTCGATGTTGCGCTGGGCGGCGAGGTATTTGATCACGGGGCGATCCGGGATGTAGCCCGAGACCGGCACGAAATAGAGCGCGCAGACCAGCGCCGGGCCGTGATAGCCGCGCTCCGCCTTGACGATCTCGACCCGCTTGAAATCGAGCTTGAGGTCGTAACGCATGCGGCCGTCGAACACGCCGGCGCCGGTGCGGCAGACATCCGGGCTCATCAGTTCGGCATTGCCGGGCGCACGCAGGAACGAGCCGGTCATCGGATCGAACACGTTCTTCTTCTGCGCGTCCGACACCGGCAGGCGGTCGGCATCGACAGGCGGCTCCGGCTCGATCGAAGATTCCTTGATGCCGCCATTGGCCAGCACCATCCGGATCGTCTCTGACTTCTTCGAGGTGGTGGTGGTCGCGGTGTAGGAGGCGGCCACGAGCGAACCGTTGACGACGCGGCCCTGCGAGGTGCCCGAGCCGCTGCCGCCCGAAAACGCCTTCAAGAGGCCCGCGGTGCCGCCCTGGGCCGAGGCCGAGAAGGTGTCGTCGCCGATTTCGATGGTCCAGCTGCCCTTGCCGACCGAGATACCGGCGAGCGTTGCCTCATACTGGGCATCGAGCCGCCCCTGCGCGTTGGCGCGCTCGGCGCAAAACAGCAGCAAGGCACCCGCGCACAGGCCGAGCAGCCGGCCGAGCGGGGGCAAAATGGCAATGGCGGTGGTCACTTAACCTACCTGACGGTCCTGCTATCGGCGCTCTGTTCGCTGTCCATCGGGACGTTCAATTCGGCCGGACAACGTGCGCATCTCTTATGGAACCAAGACTTGCAGCCGAATACGCCCTTTATATGGTTGCCATTTCAGCCGTTAAGTGGCTGGAACGGCTTATGAACCGGCATTCTCCGATACCGCCATGCGGCGATATAATCTTGACGGTTGGGCGATCTCCCCCTATACACCCGCGGTTCCTGGAAAATGGACGCGAATTCAAAACCCCCGCGCGGGCCGTGTGATTGCACGCCTGGCAGAGCGGCGGGGATGCAATAAGGATTTTGTAAGATGTCCCGGCGCTGCGAACTGACGGCCAAGGGCCCCCAGACGGGCCACAAGGTGAGCCACTCGAATATCAAGACCAAGCGGCGCTTCCTGCCGAACCTGGCCAACGTGACCTTCATCTCGGATGCGCTCGGCCGCAACGTGCGCCTGCGCGTCTCGACCAATGCCCTGAAGAGCGTCGACCACAATGGCGGCCTCGACGCCTACCTGCTCAAGGCCAAGGCCGACGTGCTCTCGCCCCGCGCCCTCGACCTGAAGCGCGCGATCGAGAAGAAGGTCGGCAAGCCGGCCCCGGTGAAGAAGGCGAGCTGAGCGAGCTGCGAGAGCGGAATTCGCGAAGAGAGTTTTGAAACGGCCGGGTCGATGACCTGGCCGTTTTTGTTTTCCGCCTGTCCTTTGCGAGACGCGCGCATGGAAGCGTGCAAGCGACGCTTCCCGTTTCGCCGGTTTCGGCAAGGCAAAGCGCTCCACCATCGAACCGATACGTCGCTCTATTCTTTCTTCTCTCCCTCGGCATCCTTCGCGGCCGGCGTCGGCCATGCCGGCTTGGTCGGAAACGGCTGCATCCATACGCGCTCGGTCTGATAGGTCCCGGATTCCAGATGCAATGGCGGGCCGGGCGTCGGGAAAGCGTGGCCCGTGCCCGCCGCGGCAGGCGGCGTAGCCGGCGCCGGCGGTGCGGCAACCGCGGCGTTGCTTGCCGCCGCGGATGTCTGTGGCATCGCCGTCGCGGGCGGCTGGTTGCCGCTCGCTGGATTGTTCGCAGGTGGCGGCGGCGCGTAGAGCCGTGTCACCACCTTTTCACGCAGCAGTTCGTCCTTGTCGGGGTACCACATGCCGCTCGGCGGCGTCTTCATGGCGCGCTCGGCGAAGCTGCGGCTAAGGCCGAAGCGCTGCAGGCGCGCGATCTCCCGTTCGATCGAGGAGCTGCGATCGGCCGCGGTCATGCCACGAAATGAAGCCTGGTGAAATCCGAGCTTGCCGCCGCCTGTGAACAGTCCGCGCTCCTTGCCGCCGAGAAACACCACCGTGCAGGCGGAGACACAGGTGTCCTTGACGAAGGTCGCAAGTCCGCGCGCCTTGATCAGGTCGGCCATCTTCTGCGCCTCGTTCATACGCCCGCCGATCGAATTGAGCCGGACCACCTTGAGGTCACTCATCGCGTTGAGGAAGCCCTCGAGCTCCTTGGCGACACCGAAGGTTATGCCGCCCGAGAATTCCAGCATCTGGCCGTTCAACAGCACGCGGAACTGGTGCGGCCCGAGGCGGGTGTCGCCGGAGACGATCTCGTAGACACCAGCGATCTGCGGCGCCGCGACGAACAGGCAGCTATAGGCGAGGTACGCCACGCCGAGTGCGGTGGTGACCTTGGCCGCACCGCCCCAGAACGACTTGCCAAGCGCCCGGTAGCGCGAGGCCGAACGCCAGACGCCGACGGTGACCCAGATCCGCAACAGCACGATCGACGCCCAGATCGCGATCACCGAGCCCAGCCACAACGCCGGATACTCGCTGCCGCGCTCGTAGAGCAGATGGCCGACCACGGCAATCGCAACGCCGAGGCCGGCGCCGAGCGCGGTGCCGTTGACCCAATAGGAGACCGGCAGCGACAGCTCGCCGCGCCAGTGCCGCACGAAGTAATTGGCCGGCCGCGGCAAGGGCGGAGGAAGCACGACGGCTGGCGGCGGCGCAGCTGCGCTCGGCTGGGCAACGCCCAATGCATCGGCAGCAGCCTGCTCGGGCCCGTCGAAAAGAGCAGCTTCGACTTGACCCGGCGTGACGTCCGGCAATGACGGCGGCAGCAACGGTGGCATGGCCGCGGCCCGCATCACGGCACCGGCGCCATCGGTCCGCAGCACGCTGGTCTGCGCAAAGGAATCGTAGAAGGCATCCTTGCGATAGATCACGTTATGCAGCGCGATCAGGGCGCCGATGCCGCCGCACACCGTGGGCAGGATCAACGCCATCCACCAGGCCTCGCCGAGCGGCACGATGTGCACCCCGGACAAGGACAGCAGCACCGGCTCGACGGCGTAGGGTGCGAGCGGCAACGCCTGCATCAGATAGCGGCGCACCACCGCGCTCGATGATGGCGGACGCTGCCCGCTCGCGGCGTCAGTCAGGCGAAGACCGAGCAACCGGCGACCCGGCGTGCCGCCCCGGCGATCGAACAGCAGGCGCAGCACGAAGAACAGCGGCAGCCAGAACAGGCCGAGGATCGGTTGCTCGACCGGTTTGCCCTCGACATCGCGCAGGAAGGTGATTTGCTTTCTCGTGGTGAGGACGCCGTTTTGCGTGACCTGCACCAGGTTCAGCGCCCGTGCCGACGTCAGCTGAAACAGGCCCTGCCGGCAATCGACGATCGTGGTGGGGACGAAACCTGCCGGGACGTCGAAGCCTTGGGGGACGGCCTTGAGCTGATCGCAATACAGCAGCATGAAGCCGCCGGGAAACTGCACGCGCCCGCCGGTCGCGGGATACAGGGCGAACGCCAGCACCTGGAGCAACAACGTTGCGATGGCGATGTCGATCGCGAACGCCGTCACGCGGCGCCAGAACCCACCGCGTTCGCGCGCCACGCCGTTGACGAATTCAAGCGGGGGATCGGTCGCAAGGTCACTCAAGACAAACTGCCAAACAATATCGGCCCACCCGGAAGCCTGCCCGCATCCCACAACATGCCCGAATACGCGGCAGTCGCATCGTGCCGAAGTTCGGTTGCCGTGACAAGCCGTTGCAACTGCCCGTCATTCCGCGATGCTCAAGGCTTGCAGCCGACCCGCGCCAAACCGCGAATTTCGCCCGCCTTTTCGACGCGACACCCCCTGTCCGGTCCGTACAAAGAAAATGTTCCTATTTCTCGACCACTCACGGGTACAAGCAGCGCGTCCCGCCTCCTCTGAGAGGGGCATATCGCGATCGTCACGAACGTGGAGGCGGATGCGGTGGACGCGGAGTGCACGCAAGACAAGCGCGCCGCACGCAAACGCGGCGCGAGTGGATTCTCCTCTACATCAATCAGTGAAGAGCAAGACAATCTACCGTCTCGCGACGGGAGAGATGGTTGCTTCCCGCCTTCGCTAAAGCCTCCGCCAAGCGGCTCGACGGACGAGACCGCCTGACAAGCCCGGTTACTCTCTGCCGAACACGCCCGTTGCCACCTGCTGCCAATGACAGCGGTGTCATCGCTCGCCACAGCACGAATCTATTTTGATGCGCTGTCCGTGCGTGAAGAAACGCTTAACGCGTACGCCTCTCCCAGTTCAGAAACCCTATAAATCAAGGCAAAACGGCCTTCTCGCGCCGGCATTAATCACAAACTCATTCGCATCATCACGAGCGCATGAGGCGCATGCAAAACGCCACGATCTCTTCCAGATGTTAGTGTGCAAACAAGCCGTCCGACACGATTCCGATTCGATGCGGCCAAGCTGCGCGGCTCGAAATCCGTGAAGGACATCACGGACGGTACAACTGATTGTGAGGCATGTGCGCCGCACTCTTGGGAACAAGCCTGGCCGTTCTTATGTCAGGTCCAAAGAACGACCCCGATAAAGGAATTGATCAATGCAAGTTCGCGCAGCCGATACGCGCGGAAGACTGATGCCTGCGATCGCGACCGCCGCCGTGGCGGTGCTGGCGACCGCGGTCCTCGTCATCCTCGAATTCAACCCGCCCCGCAATGTGTTGAAGGGCGAGCCGGGCATGATCACCTCCGCCGCCGCCAACCGCGCCGGCGCCACCGTGCTGCCGACCGACCCGGTCACCACCGGCAGCGTGCGCTATCGCTGAGGGCGCTATCTCGTCATCGTCGTCCCGGCGAAGGCCAGGACCCATTACCCCGGCTATTTGTGTGATGCGACGCTGGGGCAACATTCCGCGTAACGGCAAACATTAGTCGTTATGGGTCCCGGCTCCCGTGCGCAATTGCGCACTAGGCCGGGACGACGGCAATAGCCGCATTTTCGCATCCCTGCCCCGGCGTCTCCCCACAAGCCCGCCCTTCTCGACCTGCGTAAGCTCTCCCGCGCGAACAAAACAAAAAAGCCGCAGGGAGGCTCACGATGAGATGGAAGGCCATCACAGCCGCAGCGCTTGTGCTCGCGACGCAGGCTCAGGCCGCCGAGAAGAAATACGGACTGGGGGCCAGCGACACCGAGGTCAAGCTCGGACAGACCTCGCCATTCTCCGGCGCGGCATCGGCCTACAGCGTGATCGCGAAGACCCAGGCCGCCTACTTCAAAATGATCAACGACCGGGGCGGCGTGAACGGGCGCAAGATCAATCTGATCACGCTCGACGACGGCTATTCGCCGCCGAAGACCGTGGAGCAGACCCGCAAGCTGGTGGAGCAGGAGGAGGTTGCCGCGATCCTCAATCCGCTGGGCACGCCGACCGGCCTTGCCGTGCGCAAATATCTCAACGACAAGAAAGTGCCGCAGCTGTTCGTCGGCGCCGGCGCCACGCTGTGGGGCGACTATCAGCATTTTCCATGGTCGATCGGCTTCCAGCCGTCGTACCAGGCCGAGACCGCGGTCTATGCCAAGTATGTGCTGACCAACAAGCCGGACGCGAAGATCGCGCTGTTCTACCAGAACGACGATGCCGGCAAGGATTACGGCAACGGCTTCAAGAAGGGGCTGGGGCCGGACAACACCGCCAAGATGGTGGTGGCGGAAGCCACCTATGAATCGACCGACCCGACGGTCGACAGCCAGATCGTGAAGCTGAAGGCCTCCGGCGCCAACGTGCTGTTCATGCACGCGATCCCAAAGCAGGCGGCGCAGGCTATCAAGAAGATCGGCGAGATCGGCTGGAAGCCCGACATGTTCTTCCTCGCCGCGACCTCGACCTCGGTGTCCTCGGTGCTGAAGCCGGCCGGCTTCGAACACTCCAAGGGCATCATCTCGTCCTACTCGCTGAAGGATCCGAACGATCCGCAGTGGAAGGACGATCCCGATGTGATCGCGCTGAAGACGTTCATGAAGGACTATTTCCCCGACGGCAATCTGCAGGACCAGCTGATCGTCTACGGCTATGTAGTGGCGGAGGCGACGGTGCAGGTGCTCAAGCAATGCGGCGACGACCTCACCCATGAGAACATCATGAAGCAGGCCGCCAACCTCGACATCGCGCTGCCGATGTTCCTGCCCGGCATCAAGGTGAAGACGTCGCCGACCGACTATTTCCCGGTGGAGGCGATGCGGCTGCAGAAGTTCAACGGCGAGACCTGGCAGCTGTTCGGCGACACCATCGGGAACGATTGAGGGGGTTGCTGAGGCGGAAGTTGTAGAACGCAAAACCACCCACATCGTCGTCCCGGCGCAGGCCGGGACCCATAACCACCGTAGCCTGTCGTTGCAGCGGGCTGCGGCCCCAGCGTCGCGCCAAACATCCAATCGGGGTAATGGGTCCCGGCCTTCGCCGGGACGACGGAAGTTAGACTCCCTTCGTCAACCAATACCAGGACGACGCGGAAACGTCAGTTCAGACGCACGCAAATGCCATATGTACCCCTGGGGCGCACACGCGTGCCAGATTTCGGAATATTAGAAATATAACCCTGAGTTGCCCGACGCGTCAAGTCACCTGAAGGAACGCCCCGGGCTACCGCCGGCTCCTTTGCATGGGGTTGTTTTCACAGTTTTGGTAACGCGCGCCGCCCCGCGGGGAGGAGTTACACCCCCTTCTCCAACAACACCTTGAAATCGGCTCGCGCGCGCTGCGCCTCGGCGCGCGCGGCGGCCGAGGCGTCGCCGAGGCCGAAATAGCCGTGAATGAGGCCATCGCCCGTGTGATAGGTCACAGGCACGCCGGCCGCCTGCAATGCCCTCGCATAGGCATGGCCCTCGTCGCGCAACGGGTCGAACCAGGCCGTGGTGACGACCGCCGGCGCGGCACCCTTGAGGCTCGTCGCGCGCAGCGGCGAAACGCGCCAGTCGGTGCCCAGCGCGGGGTTCGCGAGATAATGGCCGCAGAACCATTCCATCACCGCGCGTGACAGGAAGTAGCCCTCGGCATTCTCGGCGCGCGACGGGAATTTGGCATTCTCCGCGGGATCGGCGAAATTGCCGACCACGTCGGTGACGGGATAGACGAGCAGCTGCCCGGCGAGCGCGATGCCGGCGTCGCGGCAGGCGAGCGCTGCGGTCGCGGCAAGATTGCCGCCGGCGGAATCGCCGGCGACGCCGACGCGGGAGAGATCGCCGCCGAATTCGCTGATGCGCCCCACCACGTCGCGGACCGCGGCGAACGCATCCTCGAACGCGCCGGGAAAGCGCGTCTCCGGCGGGCGGCGGTAATCGACCGAGATCACGACAGCGCCGGTCTCGATCACGAGGTTGCGGGCCTGGCGATCATGGGTCTCGAGATCGCCGGCGACCCAGCCGCCGCCATGGAAGAAGATCACGGTCGGCGCCGAGCCGCGGCCGTTGCGGTAGAGCCGAGCGGCGAGCTTGCCGCCGGCGCCCTGCACCTCGATGTTGCTGGCGACATCGACCGGCGGTGGCGGCACCGCGGCGCGCGCATCGGCCAAAGCGCGCAGCGAGTCACGCGCGCTCTGCGGCGTCATGGTGGTGGGATCGCGCAGCGGCAGCAGCGGAATGATGTTGGCAATGACGGCATCGAGCGGGAGCGGCATGGGGGTCCTTCAGTTCGCGTGCTTGCAGTTGAATGATTTGGAAAGCGTGCCGGCTTCGATCGCGGCGATCTGCAGCGCGATGAAGCGGCTGTAGATGCGGGCCTGCGAGAAGGCGCCGCCAGTGAACCAGAGGCCGGGCTGGGGTGTGCGCGTCCACATGTTGCGCAGCTCCTGCGTCGCCTCGTCGAAGCCCCAGACCCGGCCGACGCGCGCGGCGACATCCTCGCCGAACAGTCGGCCGACGAGATGGTCGGGGCCCTTGTAGCCGGTGGCGAGCACAAACAGCTCGGCCGCGAGCGTCTTGCCGCCCTTCAGCGCGAGGCCATCGGCGGTGAAGCCGGTGATGTCGGCGGCCTGGATCAGGCGGATCTTGCCGTCGGCGATCAGCTCGGAGCAGCCGACGTTGAAGTAGTAGCCGCCGCCGCGGGAGCGGAATTTCAGCGGCCAGCCGGTGCCGTCCTCGCCGAATTCGAGCCGGAAGCCGGCGCGCTCCAGCCGCGACAGCAACGGCGCATCGAGCCGCTTCACCTCGTCGGTGATGATCTTGTGCGCGACCTTCATGACCGGCAGCGGCACGCCGGAATTGAGGATGTCGCGCACCTCGATCGGCGGGCCGTCGCCGAGATAGGTCCTGTCGTAGAGCTGTGCCGGCTCGACATTGACCACCATGGTCGGGCTGCGCTGGACCATGGTGACGTCGGCGCCGGCAGCGTGCAGCTCCTGGCAGATGTCATGCGCGCTGGTGCCGGTGCCGAACACGACGACCGAGCGGCCTGCCCATTCGCGCCCCGCCGCGAATTGGCTCGAATGCAGCACCTTGCCCTTGAAATTCTCGATGCCAGGGATGGTGGGGATATTCGGCGTGCCGCTGACGCTGGTCGCGAGCACGATGTGCTTCGGATGCAGCGTGCGCGGGCCATCGCTCCGTTGCAGCGTCACCGTCCAGCGTTGCATGGCATCGTCATAGCGCGCGCCGTCGAACGAGGTCTCGGTCCAGAAGTCGAGCTCCATGATGTCGACATAGCTTTCCAGCCAGTTCGCGATCTTGTCCTTCGGGATGTAGTCCGGGAAGGTCGGCGGGAACGGCAGGTAGCGAAACAGATTGACCGGCGTCTTGTTGTGCAGCTTCAAGCCGCGATAGCGCAGCCGCCAATTGTCGCCGATGCGCCGCTCGCGATCGACGATCAAGGCGTCGAGCCCGATCCGCTTGCACTCGACCGCGGCCGCGATGCCGGCATGGCCGCCGCCGACGATCAGCACGTCAGGCTCGCGGTCGGCATAGGCGCGCGAGGCATGGCGCTGCTCGAGCCAGTCGGGTGCGGCGAAATCGCGCGCATGGGATTGTTCGGCGGTGTGCCCGGCGCGCGCGTCGCAGACGCGATCGAAGTCGAGCATGGTGGAAAACGTCCACGCCGCGGAATTTCCATCGACGTCTGGAAGCAGGCGGATCGCGCCAGTGCCCGGCCCGTTCGACGTGTCGAAGGTAAAAACGGCCTCGATCACCTCCCGTCCGGCCACCACGGCGCGTCGCGGTATCAAGGCACGGCCATCGAGACGGAATCCAGTGGCGTTCACCGAGGCGACGCGGGCCAGCAGCTCGGCAACGACGCCTTGCCGCCCACTGAATGTCGCAAAATGCCAGGAAATACCGAAGATATTGCGCCAGTGGCTCTCGGGCGCGAACAACGCGGTGAGAGCATGAGCGGAGCGGCCGGCAAGCGCCGCATCGAGCGCGCCGATCCAGCGCTCGGCGATCAGTTCAGGCGCGTCCTCGGTAGCCGGGTTCAGTTTGTCCAGCATGATCGTGCTTTCTCGGGAGCAGTTGCCGTCTATCTGACAACATGCTCCCGAAAAGCACAACCATCCTGCCAAGACTCATGCCAGGACTCATGCAACGTGTTGCTGCAGCGACTCCGGCTCGGGCTCGTCGCCGGCGGGCTCGGACTGCGTCGCAGGCGCTGTGGCGAGTTCCTTGGCCAATGCCGTCGCTCCAACATAGTCGGTCTTGCCGGTGCCGAGCAGCGGCACCTTGTCGACGACGCGGATGTCGGCAGGCACCGAAAGCTCCGAGGCGCCGACGCTCTTGGCCTGGCGCTGCATCGCGGCGCGGTCGGCATTCCTCTCGGTGGTGAGCAGCACGATGCGCTCGCCCTTGCGTTGATCGGGCAGCGTCACCGCAACCGACATCGCCTGCGGCCACAGCGCCGATGCCATCGCCTCCACTGCGGAGAGCGAGACCATTTCGCCCGCGATCTTGGCGAAGCGCTTGGCGCGGCCCTTGATCGCGATGAAGCCCTGCGCATCGACCGTGACGATGTCGCCGGTGTCGTGCCAACCATCGGGCAGCGGCTCCAGCACGCCGGGATTCTCGACACGGAGATAGCCGATCATGACGTTCGGCCCCTTCACCGACAGCCGGCCGCCCTCCTCGATGCCGGGGACCGGATCGAGGCGGTACTGCATCAACGGCGAAATCCGGCCGACGGTGCCTTGGCGGTTGGCCATCGGCGTGTTCATCGCGAGCACCGGCGCGGTCTCGGTGACGCCGTAGCCCTCGAGGATGCGAATGCCATAGCGCTCCATATAGACCTGCCGCGTGCGCTCCTTCACCGCTTCCGCGCCGGCGATGACGAGCCGCAGCGTGCGGAAATCATAGGCATGCGCCGAGCGGGCGTAGCCGGTGAGGAAGGTGTCGGTGCCGAACAGGATGGTGGCGCCGGTCTGGTAGATCAGCTCGGGCACGATCCGGTAATGCAGCGGCGACGGATACATGAAGATCGGGATGCCGCCGAGGATCGGCATCATCATGCCACCGGTCAGGCCGAACGAGTGGAATACCGGCAGGACATTGAACACCTTGTCGTTGGCATTGGCATCGACCCGCGCCAGCGCCTGCGCTGCGTTGGCGAGGATGTTGCGGTGGGACAGCACGACGCCCTTCGGCGTGCCTTCCGAACCCGAGGTAAACAGGATCACCGCGGGATCATTCGCGCTTCGCGCAATGCGCGGCGCGATGCCGGCGCGGAAGCCCGCAATCTTGTCGGAGAGGCTGATGCCGGCTCTGACATCCTCGAGATAGATCACGCGTGCCTGGCCGGCCATCGCCGCGATCAGCTTGTCGAGCTTGCCCTTCTCGATGAAGGCCTGCGAGGTCAGCACGGTCTTGACCTGCGCCGCCTTCATCGCGGCCAGCACGTTGACCGGCCCGGCCGAGAAGTTGAGCATCGCCGGCACGCGGCCGATGGTCTGCAACGCCATGAACACGACAGCAACGCCGGCCGAATTCGGCAACAGCACGCCGACATTTTCGCCTACCGAGGTCCCCTGCTCGAGCTTGCGGCTCAGAACCTGCGCCCCGAGGATTAGCTTGCGATAAGTCAGCTTGGTGCCGAGCGCGTCCTCGATAACAGGCTTGCCGGTGTCGCGGTCGCGATAGGCATGGCCGAGACCTTCGAACAGCGTCTGGTCGAGCATCGCGTTCTGGACCATGGCATCGATCATGACGTCCTGCAGCGCGGCGCCGGCGGCGTTGCGGCGCGCCTTGCCCCTCAGCGCCTGGTCGACCGGCAGCTTCACCGGCGGCAGGATCGAGATCGTCACCTTGGGAAACCAGGAGCGCTTGATCTCGCCGTTCTTGAGATAGCTGAGATGCGAGCGCTGCGCGCCCTCGATGCGGACCGGAACGACCACCGCATCGGCCTTGTCGGCGATCATCGCGGTGCCGTCATAGACCTTCATCAGCGAACCGGACACCGTGATGCGGCCTTCCGGGAAGATCACGACCGGCTCGCCGGCGGCGACCAGCTTGATCAGGTCGCGCGCAGCCAACGGCTTCGACGGGTCCATCGTGTAGTGCTTGATCATCTTCAGGAACGGCTTGGCCCACCACGCCTTGGCGATGCCGGTGTCGACGGCAAAGCTGGCGTCGATCGGCAGCATGGCATGCAGCAACGGACCGTCGACCAAACTGACGTGATTGGGCGCGATCAGCATCCGCGTGCCGGCGGGCGGCAGGTTCTCCATGCCGCGCACTTCGAGGCGGAACAGCGCGCGGAACAGCAGCGCGCCGAAATCGCGGACGCCCTCCTTGCCCCACTTGGTCAGCACGAACCAGACGGTGCCGAAGCTCGCGATCGCAAGGCCGAAGAAGATCCAGGCGATCGGCAGACCGGTAGCCTGCAGCGCGCCGACGAACACCGCGCCGGCAACCATGAAGCCCGCCTGCAAAATGTTGCCCGCAGCGATGATGCGGGCGCGCTCGGACGGCGCGGTCCAGGCCTGCACGGCGGCAAACGACGGCACCACGAACAGGCCGCCGCCGAAAGCGAACAGGAAGAAGTCGGCCAGCATGCGGAAGCCACCGAACGAGGTCGCGAACGCAGCCGCGGTGACGTCCTTGCCGAGCGAGGTGGTGGCGATCGCAAGTGCGAGGTCTAGGCCGACCACGCCCATCACGATGGCGCCGATCGGCACCAGCGCGAGATTCGGCCGAACATGGCTGAGCTGCGCGGCGAACAGCGAACCGGCAGCGATGCCGATCGCGAACACCGCGAGGCACAGCGTGACCACGCCCTCGGTGCCGCCGACGCCCTCCTTGATCAGCGCAGGCAGCAGCGACAGCACGATCGCGCCGACCATCCAGAACCAGGACACGATCACCATGCCGTCCCACAGCCGCGGCTCGGCATAGAGCGACTTCAACAGGCGCACCGTCGAGGTCCACGGGTTCTTGGTAATGGCAAGCTCAGGCGCGGAAGGCTGTGTCACCGGAATGCGCGACGCAAACCCCCAGGACAGCACCGACAGGCCGACCACGGCGGCGCAGATCCAGCCCATATGGCTGGCACCCGCGACGAACAGCCCGCCCGCGATGGTGCCGATCAGGATCGCCATGAAGGTCGCGCCCTCGACCAGTGCGTTGCCGGTCGCAAGTTCGGACACCGACAGTTGGTCGGGCAGCACGGCATATTTCACCGGCCCGAACAGCGCGGCGACGATGCCGAACAGCGCCAGCGCAATGAACAGCAGCGGGATCGAATGGGTGAAGAAACCGGCGGCGGCGAAAGCCGCGGCGAAGATCTCGAAGAACTTCAGCCGGCGGGCGACGATCGATTTGACGTAGCGGTCGGCGAGTTCACCGCCGAGTGCCGACAGCACGAAGAACGGGAAGATAAACACCGCACCCGCGAGCTGAACCAATGCCGGCCCCTGCTCGTTGGCGACGCCATACAGCAGCATGATGACCAGCGCGTTCTTCAGCACGTTGTCGTTCAAAGCAGAGCAGAACTGCGACCAGAACAGCGGCGCGAAGCGGCGGGACGTCATCAATTCCTTGATCATGACCGGTTCCTTGGGTTAGCGCGCACGGCGCTGGCAGGTCTGCGAATTGGTTGGGCAGAGAATGGGTGAACGGGGTGAAATTGACGGAAATGCCGCAGCCTTTAGTCTTTTCCGCAACGGTTCGGTTCGAACCGGCGCACATCCACACGCGCCGGGCCGCGGCGACATTGCCCGCCAGAGATGTATGAGACCTTATCCAGACCTGGGGTTGATCGATCTCGAGACCAGCTCGCGGCGACATGGTGAGTGCTTTGTTGAGGTTTCGGCGACAATTGCGGCCGGAGCGCTTCAGGTCAGTTCACGCAAGCCGCCGAACGGCGACCAGCTGCAGTTGCGCGACTTGCAGCGGCCGCCATGCTGTGCCGCCGGGCGCTCGGCGCGCCGCTGCTCCAGCACGCCCGCGACGTCGCAGGCACGGGCGATCCGCTCGATCGGCTCGGTCGCCAGCGAGTGGACGACGCGGCCAAAGCCCTTCACGAGCTCGATCGCATCATCGACGAAGGTGGTGGTCAGTTGAAGTGCTAGGGTCTGCATCTGAGTGGCCTCCTATGCCAACTTGAGCAACGCTCAAATTAGTAGCCTGAAAATGAACATTGTTCAAGAAGAATCACGACGGGACCGGAAAAAACTTCAGCGGCGAGCTCTGCTGATCGAGATCGCGCGTCGATATATCGCGATTAAAGGATTGAGATCATTGAAGGTTCGTGATGTCGCCGAGGCCGCCGGCTGCTCCATCGGCAGCGTCTATAACGAGTTCGGCGACTTCGACGGCCTGATCCTGACCGTGAACAGGGAGACCGTTCAGGCCCTGGCCGCGCGGCTCAAGGCCGTCCCGGCCGAGGATCCCCTGCGCCAGCTCCACGGGCTCGCGGACGCCTATCTCGGCTTCGCCAGCGAGCACGCCAATCTGCTGCGCTCGCTGTTCGAGCACCGGATGGAGGACGACCGGCCGTTTCCGGAGGATATCCTGGCGATGGTGATGGATGCGTTCGCGCTGATGCATGCGCCGCTGGTGCGGCTGTTGCCCGATCGCGATCCGAACGAGGTCGCGCTACTGTCGCGGATGATGTTCTCCGCGGTCCACGGCATCATATCGCTGGGCCTCGAGGAGCGGATGGTCGCGGTGCCGCCGGAGATGCTGCGCGAGCGGCTCACGCAGTTCGTCGACACGCATCTCGCCGGATTGGGCGTGGCGCGCGGCGCGTAATTACACCCGGGTGCGGGCGATCGTGCCGGCGACGATCTGCATGGCGACACCGAGCACCCAGCCGGCCATGATCGCCGCAGTCCAGCCGATATCCGGCTCGCTGCGCAGCACGACGACACCAACCGAGAAGAACGCCACCATGGTCGCCAGGAAAGTGCCGATCGCGCTGAGTAGTTCCGCCGCGTCGATCTTGCGCGTCGAGGCGCCGTCCTTCGGGTGGAAGAGCTTCGGCGGCGTGTCGATGCCGAGATAGAAGCCGATCGCGCCGCCCAGCATCATGATCAGCAGGAACGCCTGCGAGGTCAGCGCCGACACGCTCGAGCCGACATGGATGGCGACGAACAGACCGCTTGCGGCGCCCGCCAGGGCAAGGCCGAAGCGCTCCAGGATATGGGCAAATTTTCTGACGCGGCTGCGCATCGCTATGCCTCATCAAATGAACTGCGCCGTCGGTCAGGCTAGGCCTTTTCGTCACGTCGCGAAAGTCGTGACGCCTCACATGGCCGCGACCTCGTGATGCTTTTGGGCGCCGATTCACACCCAGCGCGGCATGGAATGATGATCGATCGATCCAAGGTAGCACTCGATCCCGTTGCTGCGGTGCTGTGCGATCCGCTTCATTCATTCCGGTGTCGGCGGCGGCTCTCCGGACAATGCACTGGGCGTAAGATCGGGCGGGACATGAAGCACGGGGCAGCGTTGAGGCTGCCCCGCATGTTCATCCTGACGCCTACGCCGCGCGGCCGACCGAGGCGTCGAGGTGCTTCAGCCGCGGCAACACTTCCTGTTTCAAGAGCCGCAGCGAATTGTGCCAGGCCTCGGGCTTGTGCTTGTAGTCGAAGCCGAACACCAAGAGCACGCCGAAGCCGCCGACCTCCTGATAGATCTTCTCGATCTTCTCGGTGACCGTCGCCGGCGAGCCGACGATCCAGTTGTTGCGCGCGCAATATTCGACCGTGACGTCGCTGTCGGGAACGTCGGGCGATGCCTTCAAATAATCCTTGAAGCCGAAATGGCCGAGCAGCGGCAGGAAATACTCGCCCATCATCCGGCCCATCATGTCGCCAGTCGAGAGCTTCCAGGCCTCTTCATCGGTATCGGCGACAAAAACCTCGCGCACCATCCGCCAGTCCTTGCGGCTCGGCTTGCGGCCGGTCTTGGCGGCGCCGGCTTCGACCGAGTCCCAGTGGCTGCCGACGTAGGCGGGATTGAGGTTCAAGCTCATCGGGATGAAGCCGCGCTCGCCGGCGAGCTTCAAGGTGTCGGAGTTCTTGGACAGGCCGGCGACGCCGATCGGTGGATGCGGCGCTTGCTGAGGCTTGATGTGGGGTTTCAGGAAGTCGAACATCGTGTCCGGCTTGGTCACCGTCCAGAACTTGCCCTTATGAGTCCACGGGGCCGGCTCGGTCCACATCTTCAGGATGATCTCGAGCGCCTCGCGGGTCATGTCGCGGTTCTGGCCGGACATGCCGTCGACGTTGAACATCGCCCAGTCGCTCGGCAAGCCGGAGGCCGCGACGCCGAAATTGAGCCGCCCGTTCGAGAGATGATCAAGCATCGCGACGCGGTTGGCGAGCTCGGCTGGATGGTGATACGGCAGCAGGAAGCCGCCGGGTCCGATGCGGATGTTCTTGGTCTGCAGCAGTGCCTGCGCCACCAGCAGATCGGGCGACGGGTGCGGCTCCCAGGGCGCGGTGTGGTGCTCGCCGATCCAGGCTTCCTGGTAGCCGAGCTCGTCGAGCCAGCGCAGCACCTGCAGGTCCCAATCGTGGCCCTCTTTCAGTCCGCACTCCGGCGGATGCGACGGCATCGCGAAGTATCCGAGTTCCATGGGTTTCCTCTCCTTGTTCGTTGCGTGTCTTCCGCACGCGATCGGAGAGTAGCTGCCCGGGCTGCGGCAGGACAATGGCTCAATGGATCACATCGTCATTCCCTGGCGATGCGCAGAGCTAGCCCGGATGGCGCGACGCGCGATCCGGGACAATTCTGCAGGCTGCGCGATTCCCGGATGGCGCTACCGCGCGCCGAATGTGGTCTTGCCGAACAGCGTCTTCTGGGTGGAGGGCTGCGAGCGCCAGTATTGCGGCGGCGCGCTTACCTCGCCGCCAAGTTCGGCGGCGGCGTGCCAGCCCCAGCGTGGGTCGTAGAGCATGCCGCGGGCGAGCGCGACCATGTCGGCCTTCCCTGATGCGACGATCTCCTCGGCCTGCTTCGCTTCGGTGATCAGGCCGACCGCCATCGTGGTGACGCCGGTCGCTTCCTTCACCGCCTGCGCCGCCGGCACCTGGTAGCCCGGACCAAGCGGAATCTTCTGCAGCGGCGACACGCCGCCGGAAGACACATCCATCCAGTCGACGCCACGCTTCTTCAGCTCCTTGGCAAATTCGATGGTCTGCGCGAGGTCCCAGGCACCGTCGACCCAGTCGGTCGCCGACACCCGCATGCCGATCGGCTTATGATCCGGGAATGCTGCGCGCACCGCGTCGAACACTTCCAGCGGGAAGCGCATGCGGTTTTCGAGCGAACCGCCATACCGGTCGGTCCGTTTGTTGGCGATTGGCGACAGGAACTGGTGCAGCAGATAACCGTGCGCGCCATGCAGCTCGAGCGCATCGATGCCGAGCCGGTCGGCACGCCTGGCGGCCGCGACAAAGGCATCGCGAATGCGCTTCAGGCCGGCATCATCGAGCGCCACCGGTGCAGCCTCGCCGTCCTTGTGCGGGACCGCCGACGGCCCGACCGTCTGCCAGCCGCCGTCGGCAACCGGGATCAACTGCCCGCCCTCCCACGGACGCTGGCTGGAAGCCTTGCGGCCGGCATGGGCAAGCTGCATCGCGACCGCCGCCTTGGAATGCTTGCGCACCGAGGCGAGGATCGGCTTCAGCGCCGCCTCGTTGGCGTCGCTATAGAGGCCGAGGCAACCTGGCGTGATCCGCCCGATATCCTCGACATGGGTGGCCTCGATGCAGAACATCCCGGCACCCGACAGCGCCAGCATGTTGATGTGGGTGAAGTGCCAATCATTGGCGGAGCCGTCGTCGGCCGAATACTGGCACATCGGCGAGACCATGACGCGATTGGCGAGATTGAGTCCACGCAGTTCGATCGGGGAAAACAGGGTGCTCATGCGGGATATCCGGGATCGGGGAAAGGGCACGCCCAAGATAGAGGGCGGGGCTGCGATCACCAACAGGCAGCAGCGGCGGACCGGCCGGGACGCAGACCAGCAATGCGGATATGGCGTCGGTTCGCCCTGCCCTTGAGGGGAAGGTGAAGCGATGCCTCACTCCACCAGCGTGAATTGCAGCAGCAGATTGCGCTGGATCAGGGAGAAATTGTCGTCGGAAACCATGGTCAGCACGGTCTCACCCTCCGCGCTGACATGGGCGTCGATCCCTTCCATGTTGTCGATCTCATTGCCGAGATCGGCGTTGAAGATCGCCGGGCCATCGACGACGGCGCCGGGCGCGATGTCGGACAGGACGAGCCGGCGGATGCGGATCCCGACGCCGCCGAGCCAGGAGAATTTCCGCTCCAGGATCAACAGATCGCCCGACGGCAGCAGCACCGCATCGCTGATGTCGAAATTCTCGGTGCGCCGGATGCTGAACTGGCCCGGCGTCTTGCCGCCGACCAGGAAGGCCATGAGATTGCCGCTTGCATCGAGCCCGCGCTCCGAAAACGCGATCAGCGTGCCCGCAAGCGGTTGAGGCTTGGCCAAGGCCCTGGGCACGAAGACCAGCGCCTCCAACCCCTTATTGTTGGGCAGCCTGCGCGCAGCCGGTGGCAGCGGCACCACTTCGCCGCGCGACCGCGTGAAGCCCTTGGAGAAATCGTAGCGCAGCACCTGGTTGACCCGCTCGAGACCGACATAGGCGATCGAGCCGTCGAGCGCGAGCGATTCCGAATCGTACCAGCCGCGGGTGGCGGTGATCGGTTTGCCGTGGGCGTCGAGCAGCGGCGCCGCCTCGACATCGTCGAGCCCGGCCATCTCGCGGCCGCGATAGACGATGCGGCCGGTGAACCAGGTGCCTTGGTCGCTGACCGCGATGAAGCGTTCGCCCTTGGCGTCAAGCCTGAGCGCAGAGAGGCCGCCGAAGCCGGCGAACGACGAGGTCAGAATGAGACCGCTGCGATATTCCAGCGAACCGAACCGCGTGCGCGCACGATCGCGGATGTCGAACGACGGCAGCGGCCGTGCGTTGACCTCGATCGAGGCCGGTTCATCGACGCGGTGACGGCCCGGCCTGCCGGGCGGTCCCGGCGTCAGGGCCGGCTGGCTCGCGCCCTGTGCCTGCACGAGGCGCGGCACTGCTGTGGCCGACAGCCCCGCCGCCATCCCTTGCAGGACATGGCGGCGGCTAACGGGTGAGCGCATGTCTCACGAGTGGAGGCGACGGCGGGTACCCGGTGCGGGTGCCGAACCATGGGTCTCGCTGAACAGCTCGGCGAGCTTCTCGGTGATGGCACCGCCGAGCTCTTCGGCATCCACGATGGTGACGGCGCGGCGATAATAACGCGTCACGTCGTGCCCGATGCCGATCGCGATCAGCTCGACCGGCGAGCGGGTCTCGATCTCCTCGATGATGTGGCGCAGATGCCGCTCGAGATAGTTGCCGGGATTGACCGACAGCGTGGAGTCGTCGACCGGCGCGCCGTCGGAGATCATCATCAGGATGCGGCGTTGCTCGGGACGCGCCAGCAGGCGCTTGTGCGCCCAGTCGAGCGCCTCGCCGTCGATGTTCTCCTTCAGAAGGCCTTCGCGCATCATCAGGCCGAGATTCTTCCGGGCACGACGCCACGGCGCGTCGGCCGACTTGTAGATGATGTGCCTGAGATCGTTGAGGCGGCCGGGGTTAGCCGGCTTCCCGGCGGCGAGCCAGGCCTCGCGCGACTGCCCGCCCTTCCAGGCGCGGGTGGTGAAGCCGAGGATCTCGACCTTGACGCCGCAACGCTCCAGCGTGCGCGCCAGGATGTCGGCACAGGTGGCGGCAACCGTGATCGGACGGCCGCGCATCGAGCCGGAGTTATCCAGCAGCAGCGTCACCACGGTGTCGCGGAAGGTCGCCTCCTTCTCATGCATGAAGGACAGCGGATGATAGGGATCGGTGACGACGCGCGACAGCCGCGCCGGATCGAGGATGCCTTCCTCGAGATCGAAATCCCAGGCGCGGTTCTGCTGCGCCATCAGGCGGCGCTGCAGGCGGTTGGCAAGCCGCGCCACGATGCCCTGCAGATGCGCGAGCTGCTTGTCGAGATAGGAACGCAAGCGCTCCAGTTCGTCATGGTCGCAAAGATCCTCGGCGGCGATCACCTCGTCGAATTTCGGCGCGAAGGCGTGATATTCCGGGCCGCGCGGTTCGTTCTGGCCGCGCGAATTCGGCCGCGTCGCCTCGCCCGGCGTCTCGTCGTCGCCGAGCTCGCCGTCGTCGAACGTATCCGACGTCGAGGCCTGCGCGCTCTCCATCGCGCTTTCGCTCATCTCTTCCGCCGACGTCTGGGCCTGGTCGGCGCTCATCTCCTGCGCGGCGTCGGAATCGGGCGAGCCTTCGGCGCCGGACTGATCGTTCTCGCCGTCCTGGTTCTCGTCCTGGTCATCGTCGTCGTCGGAATCCATGTTGCGGTCGTCGCCGAGATCGAGCGCCGACAGCAGGTCATGGACGAGGTCGCCGAACCTCGCCTGGTCTTCGGTGAAACGGCTGAGCTGGTCGAGCCGCGAGCCGATCTTGTCCTCCAGCGTCGGACGCCAGAGATCGACCATCTTCTTGGCGGCCGCGGGCGGCGCCATGCCGGTGAGGCGCTCGCGCACCAGCATCGCCAGCGCATCCGACAGCGGCGCATCGGCGCGGTCGGTGATCTCGTCATACTTGCCGCGATGGAAATGATCGTCCAGCATCGCGGTGAGGTTCTTCGCAACGCCGGCCATCCGGCGCGAGCCGATCGCCTCGACGCGTGCCTGCTCGACCGCCTCGAACACGCCGCGCGCCTGCGGATTGCCCGGCATCAGCTTGCGGTGCACCTTGGGATCGTGACAGGCGATCTTGAGCGCGATCGAATCGGCGTGGCCGCGCACGATCGCCGCATCGCGCTTGGTCATCTTGCGCGCCGGCTCCGGCAGCCGCGCCTTGCCTGGCGCAAGGCCCGGCCGCTCGGCCGCGAACGAGATCTCGAGCTCCGGCTTCTTGGCGATCGCCTTCAGGCAGGCCGACACCGAGCGCTTGAACGGCTCGGTCGGCGCTTCCTTCGAACCGGGACGGAATTTGATATTGGAGGTTGTCATAGCGATTTCGTAAACCAGTGGCGCGTGACGCCGCCGGGATACCCCTCAATCGAACCGAACTCTTTATATCCATTGGCGCGGTAGAAACCCGGCGCCTGGAAGCTCATCGTATCCAGATAGGATTGCGTGGCTCCGAAGCGCCGCGCCTCGTCTTCGATCGCCTTGATCAGCTTCGCGCCAAAGCCCTTGTTGCGAAACTTCTGCTCCATCCAGAACAGCTGGATGAACAACACCGCGGTCCAGACCTCGCCGACGACGCCGCCGACGATCTCGTCGCCCTGTCGCAGCGAGATGGCGAAGCGCTTGTACTTCTGCTTCCCCATCTTCTCGTTGTTGTAGCGGAGCAGTCCGCCGAGCACCGCTTTCTTCGTCTGTGTGACTGTGCGCTCGACGGAGATTTTCGGCATGGACTAGCTGAGCGCCACGTTGACCGAGGATTCCGGCAACTCGACGTTGAAGCAGCGCTGGTAGAACTCGGCGACCAGCGGCCGCTCCAGCTCGTCACACTTGTTGAGGAAGGTGACGCGGAACGCGAAGCCGATGTCGTTGAAGATATCGGCGTTCTCGGCCCAGGTGATCACCGTGCGCGGGCTCATCACCGTCGACAGGTCGCCATTGGCGAACGCGTTACGGGTGAGATCGGCGAGGCGCACCATCTTGTTGACGATGTCGCGGCCTTCCTGCGTGCGATAGTGCTTCGCCTTGGCCAGCACGATCTCCACTTCCTCGTCATGGGCGAGGTAGTTCAGCGTCGTGACGATCGACCAGCGGTCCATCTGGCCCTGGTTGATCTGCTGGGTGCCGTGATAGAGGCCCGAGGTGTCGCCGAGGCCGACCGTGTTGGCGGTCGAGAACAGGCGGAACGCCGGATGCGGCTTGATCACCTTGTTCTGGTCGAGCAGCGTCAGGCGGCCGGAGACTTCCAGCACGCGCTGGATCACGAACATCACGTCGGGGCGGCCGGCGTCGTATTCGTCGAACACCAGCGCGATGTTGTGCTGCAGCGCCCAGGGCAGGATGCCGTCGCGGAATTCGGTGACCTGCTTGCCGTCCTTGACCACGATGGCGTCCTTGCCGACGAGATCGATACGGCTGATATGGCTGTCGAGGTTGACGCGCACACACGGCCAGTTGAGTCGGGCCGCGACCTGCTCGATGTGGGTGGACTTGCCGGTGCCGTGATAGCCGGTGACCATCACGCGGCGGTTCTTGGCAAAGCCGGCGAGGATCGCAAGCGTGGTGGCGCGGTCGAAGCGATAGTCGCTGTCGACTTCCGGCACGTGCGGATCGACTTCGGAATAGGCGGGAACTTCCAGATCGCTATCGATCCCGAAGACCTGCCGAACCGAAACCTTCATGTCGGGCAAGCCGACGGGTTGTTGCTCTTTGGTCTGGACGGCGGTCGTCATTCATCCTCCGAGGTCCCGGGCATTCCCGAAACCAGATTGTAGGTCATTTGGCTGCGGATGGGGTGCTACGCACAAGCCTAGCAGAGAGCATCGGCCGGCAGAAGCCCACGGGCAAATCAAAGTTCCGTTGTTGTATCATCAAGATAGGCGCGAAACCCGGTTTTTGGAAGGCTGCTCTGCAAATCCCGCCGTACTTTTGCCGCAGCGCCACGGCGGCCTGTCGGGCCAGGCACTTTTCAGCCCCGCGGGGAGTTGTTAGCTCTCGGACCTATTTCACTGCCACCCATGGGCTTCTGTGACTTCATTCCTTGACCCCTTGATCGCGTTCGTTTCGGCGCATGCCTGGCTCGCCTATCTGACGCTGTTTCTGGCCGCCCTGCTGGAAGCCGTTCCGGTGGTCGGCTCGCTGGTGCCGGGCTCGACTATCATCCTGGCGCTGAGCGCGCTGGTCCCGGGCGGCGAATTGAAGCTGTGGCCGGTGCTCGCCGCGGCGGCCTGCGGCGCAATGCTCGGCGACGGCACCGCCTACCTGATCGGCTATCGCAGCCAACGCGAGATCCTCTCCGCCTGGCCGCTCTCCAATTATCCGCGCGTGGTCGCGCAGAGCGAGGCCTTCTTCAACCGCTGGGGCGTGCTCGCGGTGTTCTTCGCCCGCTTCGTGCCGCCGATTCGTGCCTTCGTGCCGATCACCGCCGGCGCGCTCGACATGCCGCCGGCGCGCTTCTACGCGATCAACATCCCCGCCATCCTGCTCTGGGCGCCGGCGCATGTGCTGCCCGGGGTCCTCGCGGTCACTGCGCTGCACGACTATGCCGGCCTGCCGCATCATCAACATGTCGGCAAGCATCTGTGGATGTTCGCGGTGGCGGGCGGCGCCGTCATCCTGATGCTGGCCGTCTGGACCATCCGCCGCCGCCATGGCGGCGGCCTGATCGAACCGTCCAAGCCGGCAGAATAAGACCTAAATGCTGTTGGTCGAACCGGCCCGCCCAGGAGCCGGGCCGACATAACGCGCACGGGGCCTGATCAGCTTGCCGAGTTGAAGCTGCTCGCTGGCATGCGCGACCCAACCGACGCTGCGCGCCATCGCGAACAGCGCAAGCTCGCTGCCTGCGGGCATCCGCAATGCATGCACCAGCACCGCCAGCGCGTAATCGATGTTGACGAACTCGCCGGTTGCCTCCGCGATTCGATCTGGCACTTCCCGGGTGAATTTGCGCGGCGCGCCGGCCCGCGTCAGCGCCTCCAGCAGCGAGATCGCGCGCGGATCGCCCTTCTTGTAGACGCCGTGGCCGAAGCCGGCGAAGCGTTCGCCGAGTGCGACCCGCTCGCGCACCACAGGCGCAACGTCATTGTCGATCATCGTCTTGACGAGGCGCGAGGCCAGCACGCCGGCGCCGCCATGCATCGGGCCCTTCAGCGCGACGAGCCCTGCGATCACGGCATCGTACAGATTGAGCCCGGTCGATGCCGCGCAGCGCGCGGTGAAGGTCGATGCATTCAATTCGTGATCGGCGAGCAGCACCAGCGCGCGGCGAATCAAGTCCGGCGCGTGCTTATTGTCGGGCGCCCACGCCTGCGCCACCTGCTCGTGCAGCGGCTCGGCCGACGGCACTGCGTTCAGCATGGTCGCGACCAGCAACCGCAAGATGCGCCCGCCGACCATCGCGCGGCCATCGGGCGCGCGCGTGAAGGCGCCGGGATCGGCGCTCGCCGCCAGCGCCAGTACCGCGACCGTGCGGTCGATCGGCTGGGCGCGGCGCGCGGCCTCGGCGATCGCGCGCATTTCATCGGAGACATGCGGGCAATTATCCGGCGCGAACGGATCGACGCCGGTGACATCCCACAGCAGCGTCGCGGTGTGCTCCAGCGTGTCGCGCAGGGAGAGATCGACGCAGTTGACGCCGCGGTAGATCGGCCCCTGCTCGGTGATCGTCGCGATCGCCGAATCCATCACCGGCAAGTCGGCATCGAAATTGCGGAAGCCGCGCGGCTCCGGCGACGGCACGCGGCGCTCCTTCAACCCCCTGATGTCCTCGGCGCGGTAGCGGTGGCTGCGCGAATCCGGCGACGGCTCGGAGCGGATCAGGCCGCGGCTGACATAGGCGTAGAGGGTCGCCGGCGAGATCGCGAGCTCGGCGGCGGCCTCGCGGGCGGAGAGGTAAAGCTCGTCGGATTTTTTCATATTGATTTATATAATCAAGATTGATCAACTCGTCGAGTGGCCCGACCTTGAAGCGGTGAAGCAAGGAGATCGGGCCATGAATATGATTCTCACCAAGAGCCAGATCGGTCTGGACGGCGTTCCCGCCGCCGAGACCGTGTTGAGCCATGTCGACGGCGAGCGCGGCGAACTCATCATCGCCGGCGAGCACGTCGCGAGCCTCGCCGGCAAGTCGAGCTTCGAGGGCGTCACCGCGCGGCTTTGGAACGGCGCCACCGGCAAGTCGCTGAGCGAAGCCAATGTCCGCGCCAGCTTAGGTGCCGCCCGCGAACGCGCCTTCGCGCGGCTGCCGGACCTGCTGCCGGCAACCCGCGGCATGTCTGTTGTCGACGGCTTCCGGGCCGCCATCGCCGGGCTGCGCGGCGAGAACGGGCTGGAGCACGAGGCGACCATTGTCGGCGCCTTCCCGGTGATCGCCGGCGCCCTGGTCCAGCAAGCCAAGGGACATGATCCGATCGCGCCGGATCCCAATGTCAGCCACGCCGCCGACACGCTGCATATGCTGCTGGGCCGCAAGGCTGCGCCGCGCGAGGTCGCGGCGCTCGACGCCTATCTCGTCACGGTCTGCGATCACGGCATGAATGCCTCGACCTTCACGACCCGGGTGATCGCATCGACCCAGGCCGATCTGTTCGCGGCCATCACCGGCGGCTATTGCGCGCTGACCGGCCCGCTGCATGGCGGCGCGCCGGAGCCGGTGCTCGAGATGCTGGATGCGATCGGCACGCGCGAACGCATCAAGCCCTGGGTCGACGGCGCGCTGGCGCATGGCGAGCGGCTGATGGGATTCGGCCATCGCGTCTATCGGGTGCGCGACCCGCGCGCCGACGTGCTGAAAGTCGCGATCGAGCGCCTCGAGGCCAGCGGCGCCGACCTGCCGTTTGCCGGCGAGGTCGAGGCCTATATCCGCGAAGCGCTGCGCAAGAAGAATCCGGAGCGGCCGCTCGAGACCAATGTCGAGTTCTTCACCGCGATCCTGCTCGATGGGCTGGGGATCCCGCGGCAGGCCTTCACGCCAATCTTCGCGGTGGCCCGCGCCGCCGGCTGGACCGCGCACGCCCTTGAGCAGCGCCGCACCGGCCGGCTGATCCGGCCGAGCTCGTCCTATGTCGGGGCGGTGCCGAAGGGTTGAGAGAATCGGGACCGCAAGAGGCAGACGCGGCGGAGCCAAAAACTCTGCCGTCGTGCGCAATTGCGCACGGGAGCAGGGACCCATACGCCGCGGCCCTTCAATGGGGCAATCTGGCAAACGTCTCGCGCGAACTATGACCGCTGGTGGTTATGGGTCCCTGCTTTCGCAGGGACGACGATGGAGAGCGCTTACGCCTCGCGCACCACGGTCTTCAGGTAATTATACGCCTTGATGATCTCGATCAGGCGATCCTCGGTGGAGCGGTCGCCGCCATTGGCGTCGGGGTGGTGCTGCTTGACCAGCGCCTTGTACTTCGACTTGACGTCTTCCAGCGTCGCCCCGGCACCGAGCCCCATCACCAGCAGCGCCTTGCGCTCGGCGTTCATCACCTTGCGGGTCTCGGGCTTCGGCTCCGCACCGCCCGGCCCGGGGCGCCAACGGCCGCGGCCGTTGAGCTCGGAGAACACGTGGAACGGATCGGAGGCGGCATCGAGACCGCTCTCCTTCTTGCCGTTGTTGGCGCCCATCTTCCAGGTCGGACGGTGACCGGTCAGCGCATCCTTCTGATAGCGCGCGACGTCGTCAGGATTCATGCCCTGGAAGAAATTATAGGACTGGTTGTACTCGCGGACGTGATCGAGACAGAAGTGCCAATACTCGCGCGAATTCTCGCGGCCCTTCGGGGCGCGGTGCGCGCCCTTGTTCTGGCAACCCGCCCACTCGCAGGTCACAGCCTGCTCGCCGGCCTGCGCCTGGCGCTTCGCACTCACCTTGGTCGGCTTGATGCGAATGGAGTCGAAGAATTTTGATGAATCGATCGGCATGATCTCTTTGACTACGCAATGCACAAATCTTCAAGTCTTGACATTGCGCAGACCTCGTTTCCCGTTAGCACCATTGACGAAAAGCCGTCGCGAACCTAACTCCGCCGCCATGAGCACCAAAGACGCTATCATAAACAAGTTGCGTGAAGCTTTCTTGCCCGAAAGCCTCGACGTCGTCGATGAGTCACATCTGCATGAGGGCCACGCCGGCCACAGCCCAGGCGGGGAGACGCATTTCAGGGTATATATTGTGTCTCCGGCCTTCGAAGGGAAGAGCCGGATCGAACGCCATCGCATGATAAATGCGGCGCTGGCGCAGGAACTTGCCGGCTCGGTGCATGCGCTGGCGATCCATGCGAACGCCCCCGGGGAAAAGCCGCGCTAGCGCGCGCTTGGCTCAAGACGACGCCATGGTTTTCCGTTAAGAGAAACGGACCATCCGGCGATGGACCTGCTCGGTGGATGAGCAGGCAAATGACGGATCGCATCGCCGCGCATTGATATGGGGCCATTGATGATCCCTTGCTGGCCACGTTTCCGGTCGATCGTCACCGCCGCCGGCCTGCTCCTGTTCTGCGCAATACGCCCCGCCGCGGCGCTGGATATGCCGAGCCCGTTCGTCCAGGAGGTGCTGATCAAAAGCATCCTGGTGTCGCTCAACGATGCGGTGGCCGCGAACAATTTCACCGTGTTCCACGCCAAGATATCGAAGCCGTTCCGCGACCAGTTTCCGCCCGACAAGCTGCAGACCATCTTCAAGGATCTGGTCGACAAGCACGCCGTGTTCGACGCCGTGGTCGCCAAGCCGATCGTGCTCGATGAGGACGCCAAGATCGACGACAAGGGCGTGCTGCGGCTGAAGGGCCATTTCGACACCACGCCGAAGCAAGTGAAGTATCAGCTCGGCTTCATCCCCTCCGACGGCGCGTGGAAGCTGTCGGGCATCTCGATCGATATCGAGTAGGCCAAACACAGCTGCCTGATCCGTCATCCCCGCGCAAAGGCTTCGCCTTTGTCGCTGGAGGAGCGCGCAGCGCGTCTCGAAGGATGCACGGCCGCTAGCCAGGCCGCCGACCCTTCGAGACGCCGCTTCGCGGCTCCTCAGAGCGTGTGAATTTTTGTGGCTTGGG